>Ga0209137_1000663_pt1 | contig 35637 bp, 34 predicted proteins | sample SaaInl5LU_22_DNA_FD_184642 | JGI IMG/M metagenome (GOLD analysis project Ga0209137, IMG submission 184642) | Marine microbial communities from expanding oxygen minimum zones in the Saanich Inlet - ESP_105LU_22_DNA (SPAdes) (version 2) | ecosystem: Environmental > Aquatic > Marine > Intertidal...
AACAACTATCTTACGCCAAGCAGAAAACGAGCGAGTAAGTTTAAATGACTTGCCTTATCCTGATTATAGTAATATGCCAATGGACAAGTATGCTTTTCCAAATGGAGCATTACTTGCTATCAGTAGAGGGTGTATTGCTAAATGTACATTTTGTGAAGAGACACATTACTACAAATACAGACAGCGTACTAGTGTTAGTACACTAGACGAAGTAATATACATGCACAAAACATATGGTACAAACGTATTTTATTTTGTTGACAGTTTAGTGAATGGTAATCTTAACGAATTGAGAGCATTTGCAGAAGGTGTAATTGCCAGTGGTATTAAGATACACTGGAGTGGTTATGCTAGATGCGATGGACGTATGGACTTGGAGTATATGCAAGTGTTACGTGATAGTGGATGTGAAGCTCTTAACTATGGTACAGAGAGTGGTGCACAAGAAGTATTAGATGCTATGGATAAAAAAGTTACTGTACCAGAAATGGAAGCTAACTTTAGAGACGGTAAAAAAGTAGGCATTGGTGCTATGACTAACTGGATTGTTGGATACCCTAATGAAAATGGTCGTATGCTTGAAGATAGTATGACCTTTTTGTGGCGTCAACGTAATCAAGGGTTGTTAAACATTGGACAAGGTACTGGCTTTAATGTTGGTGTTGACACGATTGTAGGTCAAAACTTTGATAGATTTAATTTAAAACAATGGTATTATTATGATCATTGGATTACCAAAGATGACAAAATGAGTATTGCTCACAAGCTAATACGTATGAAAACTTTTAGTATTTTTACTGACTTTTTACTTAGTGAGACAGAAATTGGCAAACCTACTCGTCATAATCTCCGTGAACGGCATTATACTATTGAGTGGAATGACCCTAACAGACAAAATGAAATTGAATATCCTGATAAAGACACTGACTATAACATAATTAAACCAGGCATAAGTAATTTTGCAGATAGTTTAGTCAATGAAATATGGCCTTTCTTACATGTAGTATGGAAAACTCGAGGCGGATACAAATTTAATCTAAAGTTCGATTATGAATGGGAATTAGAAGAATGGGGTGCACGTAATGCAGCACCGCTATATGCAGATTATAAATTTGAAATTGATGACGATGGCAATTGGTCAGCTGACTTTGATTGGGATTATAGACAAACACATACTGATCATGTATATCAAGATCACGAATACCTTGACGAGAACGGAAACATTATAATAGAGCCAGACACAGTTGGCCCAGTGTATACTGTAATGAACTTTTTTAGTGATAATAGTAATGCAGCTACCCGTGCTAGAAAGTTAGCATGGAAGGGTGATGAAAACTTTAAAAATCATGATCCTTGGAACGCATTTGATATGGATTGGTTTGCAAAAGTTAAACAAGATTTTAAAGTTGGACGTGAGATAGACTATAGTTTTAAATATGACTGGCAAGGTCAAGGAAAATGGAATGAGTGAGTTAATAAGAATTGAACAAGGCGGTGACCCGTTTGTTAATATTACATGGCAAGTAAGTAACTTATGTAACTTCCGCTGTACATATTGCAATGAGGCAAACTGGAACGGAAGTAACCTTAACTTGGATATTGAAGCTATTAAGGAAGGACTAACTAAACTGATTGACTACGAACTCAGTAGAGGTTATACTAGACTTAAAGTGTTCTTTAGTGGTGGTGAGCCTTGCTATTGGAAGCCACTTGTACCTGTAATGGAACACATACTAGCAAGTGGAATGACTGAAGTCAAGTTTGCTGTTAACACAAACCTTAGCAGTAAACGAGCATGGTGGGAAAAGAATGTACATTACTTTGATGATGTTGTTGCTAGTTACCATCCTGAGTTTGTTGATAGCGATCACTATATGGAAATCTACAAGTTTCTAAGTGATAGAGTAAACTACCTATGTGGGCGTATGATGATGCATGAACCTACCTGGGACGAAGTTATCGACTTTAGTAACAGACTAAAAACAGAGATGAGTGAACACAACTGGCGAGTAGAGTATGTGCCTATTTTTGAAGAGCTTAGTCATACAACACGACCGTATAATTACAAAAACCCAGAGCATAAAGAGTTTTTAGAGAAAACTAACTTAGAACAAGACATTAAATACAACGTGCCAGCAAAAGCAGAAGGCATGGGTAGTATGGAAGTATATGCTGACGGAACTGAACAACCTATCAATTGTAATAGATTAGTAGCAGAAAGTAAGAACTTCTTTAAGGGTTGGAAATGTTTAATACCAATGGAGAGTATCTTTATTAACTGTGAAGGACATATTGACATGGGTAGTTGTGGTGTTATGCCACGAGTAGGCAACTTGTATGATCCTAAACTAGAGTTAGACTTACCAACAAGTGTAATTTGTCCTAAGACACATTGTCATTGTGGCACAGACATTTATATTACAAAATACAAGGATAGAAATTATGAACCAACTGAATACTAAAACATATTGTGTATTACCGTATAATCATTTAAGCATAGATCCAGTTGGAAACATTCGTCCATGTTGTAACTATAATTTCCATTCGGAAAACTTTCCTGGTAAACTAGGTGGATGGGAATTCAAGAACGTCACAAATTGTGAAGGCGGGCTACTTGATGCAGTACCACATCGTGAACTACGTAAAGATATTGAGTCAAACAAAAAGCACGACTTTTGTAATCGCTGTTGGACAGTAGAGGATAACGGTGGGGTTAGTTATAGACAAAACTGGAATGAGAGATTCGATGCTCACGAACCATCTAAATTACACACAAATATAAACATAGAATATGTAGAGCTTGCACTAGGAAACAAATGTAACATTCAGTGTAGAATGTGTAATCCTTGGTCAAGTAGTATGTGGGCTGATGATATGATTAAACATCCTGAACTTAATTTTTGGGATGCAGAAATGGCTAGTAATAATTTTGAATGGTACAACCATCCTAATTTTGATAAAGTATTTGAAGAGATTATACCTACACTAAAACACTTAAACATGCTAGGCGGTGAACCATTGTTTGTTCCCAAATATTACGAATTATTACAACGTATAATTGACAGCGGTCGAGCACCAGAAGTTACCATACAGTTTAATACTAATATGTTAGCAGTACAAGATAAAGTATACGACTTATGGAAACATTTTAAAAAAGTTGGGATTAATATGAGTTGTGACGGTGTTAATGGAGTTAATGAGTATGTGCGTTGGCCAGGCAAATGGAGTAAATGGGAGCGCAACTTACAAAAAGTAATTGATTGGTCAAAAAGACTGCAACCAGGGCAGTTTGTACTACAAATACATAGTACAATGAGTAGTTTAACCTGGTTAGATTTAGCTAATTTATATGAGTATACAGAAACATTAGATATTTGGCCTAATCTGCCGTTTCTTATTGCTGTAAATCAACCTGCGTATATGGATGCTGTACACCTACCTGATGCTATCAAACAAAAAGGTTACGATGCGGCAACCGCAGTATTAAACAATAGTAATGCTCTAGATTGGGAAAAAACAAACAACCAAGCACTGTTAGATCATGTCATGAATACTCCACGTGACCCAGAGCAATGGAACACATTTATAGACTACACCAATAGACTTGACAAAGTAAGAAATCAATCTATACTTGATGTTATACCAGAATACAAGGACTATTGGAAAACTTAATGGCGGTACTACATCCTGATTCAACTACAACACATGCGTTGGATATTGATTTCACATTAAATTTATTAAAAGATAGCAGTAAAGAAGAGATACTAGTAGTTGGAACTCCGTATGGGTTACAGCCTGATAAAGAAATGGACGATGTTATTGTGCCATATAATCAAGTAGAATATTTTGAAAACTTTTCTACACATTATGCACACGTATTGCCTGACATAAAAAGCGGAAAAACTAAACTAGTTTTTTTATTTTGTGATGCTTGGAATACATGCAATGAACATGAAACACATTTGCAACCTAACGGTAATTTTTTAACAATAGACATATACAATATACTATATAAGGTTGTTACAGATCTCGACATTAAACAACACAGTGTGTTTAGTACACCTAGCAGTATAAAAAATTTAAAACAGAACGACGATTGGCCTGCGATTTATTATACCGAATCATTTAATCGTTACTTTGGCTTTAAAGATGTATTTGGATTGTCTTCTCCAAAATCTAACCCATTAACAAACAAATACTTTTGGCTGAATCGACGTAGTAGAGCACATCGTGTATACGCATTACACCAAGCATTTCGTTTAGGAATGCTGAAAGATGCTCTTTACACGTTCCATAATTTTGATGAAGGTAATTTAGATAGAGAGTATTTTCATCATGTGCTAAAACAATACTTACCAGATGATCAAATTGACTTAGACTTTTTAAATTATACTCGTAATGATCTAGATCCAGAGTATGATGTTAGTACTGATCAACAGCATGAACTTGAACTAATGCAACTTAAAAAAATAAGTGAATCTTGTTCGTTAGAAATAGTAAGTGAATTTAATTGTAGTAACAACAAACCGTTCTTAACTGAAAAAATAGGACGCAGTATTGTAATGGGCAATCCATTTGTTATACTTGGTGATGCAAACACACTCGATGAGTTACGTACTCTTGGGTTTCGTACATTTAGTAAATGGATTGACGAATCATACGATACAGTTACAGATGTAAAAACACGAATTGATATGGCACTACACGCCGCTAGGAATTGTGACATTATGTCATACGATACTGAATTAAAAGAAACTTTAGAATATAATTATAACTTTTACTTCTCAGAATTCTGTGAACAACAAACAGACATATTGAGGAACATATTTAAATGAAACCTGAACATGTTATACAACAAGTATCTGATATGAATATTTGGCGTGATGCTGTGTGGGTAAACCGTCAGCAACAAACATTTTTTGTGCCTATATGGCGTAATGGTAACACAGAGTTTATGCACTTAGCAGAACAGTTTGGATACACATTAGAAAAGAAGTTTGATCTTACTGGTTACACAGGATACGCATTTGTTAGACACCCTAGTAAAAGACTAGCAGGACAAATATGGAGAGCAATGCAGAATCAACAGTTTAGTTTTGAACAGTGTGTTGATTATATTATGAAAGGTGATCTGTCTAGAGATCCTCATTTTAAAACACAGCAAAGTTTCCTTGAAGAATATGATATTAAATATCTAATAGACTTAGATGATATGAAACTAGTAGGTCATGAACATATTGATAGTGTAATTAATCATATGAAACAGCCCAAAGAGACTATACTTAGTGCGATTAATCAACAACACCGCCAAGAGATACAACAACAATTAGATAACACTCAGGTACTCAGTAAGTATCAACAAGACTGTGAGCTAGTAATGCCAACAGTTGGCATAGTGGGTGTAGGCAAAATTGGATCTATACTATATCAAGCACTAACAGAAAAAGGTGTTAAAGTCAAGAGATATGATGTAAAAAAAGAATACGACAGTCTTGACAGTATTAAAAAATGTGACATAATATGGTTGTGTGTTGATACACCAACAGTTGACGGTGAGAAAGATTTTGATTACACTAATTTAAAATCAGCACTAGATAACTTTTCCGATAAGAGTGTTATTGTCGGATGTACTGTAGCACCTGGCACATGCGCAAAACTCCAAACACAGTGTAACTTTGTTTACATGCCATTTCTTATTAGTCAAGGTGACGTAATGTCAGGATTAACAGATCCTGATTGTTGGTTTATTGGTGGCGATTATAATCCACAAGTAAGTAATTTGGTTAGTATTTTAAGTCCAAGTGTACAGCATTGGGGAACATATGAAGAAGCAGAACTTGCTAAAGCTATGTACAATGCTTGGATAATTCAAAAAATAAACTTTGCTAATTGGGTAGGAGACTTAGGTACAGTCTACAATGCTGACGCACACCAAGTAATGGACTGGCTTAAAGGCTGTGATAAACTTATTACTGGACCAGCATATATGACACCAGGATGGGGCGATGGCGGTCCATGTCACCCTAGAGACAATTTAATGATGAGTTGGGCTAGTAGAGACTTGCCATATGATTTAGCATGGAATAATCATACAGTTAGAATAAAGCAAGCAGAACACTTAGCACACCGTGCGATAAGTAATAAGTTACCAGTAATAATACTTGGCAAAAGTTATAAACCTGGTATTGCTGATACAACTGGCAGTTATGGATTACTAGTAGCAGAACAAATAGAAAAACTTGGTGGCGAAGTGTATTTCGAAGACCACTTGACACCTGGTGATTATTGTTATATACTAGCACATGATGATTGGTATGGACATATACCTAGCGACCAAAGCCATACTATCAAGATTTGGAAAAACGATGATTATTAACGAAGCAAAAACATGTCGTGTTTGTGATGGAATAATAAGCGAAGTCGCTGACTTCGGCAGTATATGTATTAATGACTTTCCTACTGCTCCTAAAAACAACAAAGGCATTGCGCCAATGATCTTAGATCAGTGTACACAGTGTGATTTAGTACAGCTAAGACATACAGTAGATCCTGATGTATTATATGGAGATCATTATTGGTACGAAAGCGCATTAAATCCAAAATTAAGAAATAATCTACTAGACATTGCTGGCTATATAAATGAAAACACTGTGCCTGGCGACAGTGTATTAGATATTGGCGCAAACGACGGCACATTACTTAGTGGTGTTGATCCAGATCGCATACGTATAGGTTGTGAACCTGCGAGTAACTTATGGAGTAAACTTTGCGAACATGCTGATGTGGTGTTGCCTGGTATGTGGGACAGCTCAAAACTAGTAAACAAGGTTAAAGTTGTAACGGCTATTGGTATGTTTTATGATATGGATGATCCTAATGACTTTATACGTGGTGTAGCAGAAGTACTAGCTAATGATGGAATATTCATTGCTCAACTTATGACACTCAAGCCTATGTTAGATCAAAATGACTTAGGTAATGTGTGTCATGAACATCTAGAATACTACAGCTATCGTAGTCTTGTTAAATTGTATGAACAAAACGGACTACAGATTAATGATATCCGATTTAATGATATTCAAGGCGGCAGTTACCAAATATGGGCTAGCGCATATCATAGTGGTAGTATTCATTATTATGAAGACACAAGCGAGCAGTTGTCTAAGTTTGTTGATAACGTAAAAAATAATGGAAAACTATTAAAAGCAATATTAAGTGATAGAGTAAAGCAAGGTAAAAAAGCATATGTATATGGAGCAAGTACCAAAGGCAATACTATGTTACAAATTTGGGAATTAGGCACAGATGTTTTTACTGGTGCGGCAGAAATACATCCAGACAAGATTGGAAGATATACAGTCGGCACAGACATTCCTATTGTAAATGAACAATCAGCACTACTTGATGCTGATATACTATTTGTACCAAACTTTGGATTTCGAGATTTGTTTGTGAAAAAACTTGACACATGGATACGTGCTGGAGGACAACTAGTGTTTGCTATGCCTAATGTGGAAATTGTGACGAAAGAAACCATATGAAAATTATTGTAGCAGCCTCGCCTAGATCTGGTAGTCATGCCTTTTGTAGTACATTAGATATCCAAAATAATTTATATGAATGCATGAACATTGAAGATATGTTGTTGCCCAGACTTGCTGATAATACAATTGATTTCGCAATATGTAGTGAAGTATTTTTAACAGCACTCAACAACATAGATTGGGTTACTGCTTGGTGTAATAGACCAACAATTGACGCACAACATATTATGTATTCTTTTGATGACCAAATGAACAAAATAGCAATTACTGAACAGCCAACACTAGACCAATTTATAAATGAACACAGACGTAGATGGAATAATATACAAAAGCTCAGTGATTGGTGTATAAAGCCTATACTATATCAGGGAATACCAACAGATATTATAGCAGAAATGACAATGATTGCTGATCGTATTTTTGTGCTTAACCGCCGTGATAAGCTCGCTCAAGCAATTAGTATGACAAAAAGTACAATGACACAAATGTGGCATGGTAAAAATTTATCTGGAGATGCTGGTGATATAGATTATACAATATTCGCCAATACATATAAAATATTATTAGAGCAGTCACCATGGTTAGATAATAATTTTACTACGCCAAAAACAGAATACATATACTACGAAGATTTAGATTTAAGTAGAAGTAAATATAATAAAAATAATATACTAATAAATTACGATTTAGAAAGATGTCAAAATATTATGAACACAACTATAAACACCATCAATCAACCAAAAGATTTCAAGTCTTGGTTTAAGAATTTTATAAACACTACTGATTTCACTACAGCGTATCAAAACAACAGCAGTGGATACTTAAAAGATATAACTACACCAGGAACAGACTATTGGGACGTACACATTGATGGACTAGAACTTGCAGCTGACATGAATCTATTAGATGGAAATGCCAAAATATTAGACATTGGTACATGGTTTGGAGTAATGCCTTATGTGTTACAGAAGTACAGGTTTAAGAACGTCAGTACTACTGAGTGCGCACAACACAGTGTTGGACAAGGGCTTCAGGATTTGTGGACCGATTTTAATGTTGATCCGTTCGAGTTACATATACTTCCAAAGAAACGATTTGAGTTACCAGATACATATGATCTAATTACTATGTTTAGAAGTAATGTTTTTTGGAAAACACAAGAAGTACTACACCACACACCAGGCAACACAGTAGCAAATGATACTTGGCAAATACAAGATCAAGACGGGGTTAATCATACATTCTTTACAGTATATAATCGAGAAGAATGGGAATTTTTTATTGAAAACATTAAAGAGTTTCTTAATCCTGGCGGCGTAGCAGTATTGCAACCTAGTCCATACGTGTATGATAAAATTGAAAGTTTTAAAGAGGAACTTGATTTCTTAGCACCATATTGTCACCCTGGCCCAATATACGATGCTGCTAGTGACCATAGAGCATTTTATATTGTAATAAGAAAATGAAATATTATATAGCTGGAAATCGTGGACTAGTTGGACGTAACTATTGTGATTACGTTAACACACAAATCGGCGGCAACACCGACACCGTCGACTATACCAACCGTGGAGACACTATAGCAGATATCAAACGTGAGCTTCCTAGTCATGTAGTAATTAATGCCGCAACAGTTGGTGGCTTACAAGAAGATTTAGATCGAAGTTTTGAATTGATGTTGCGCAACTTAAACATACAAAATAATTTGTTTGAGGCTTGCGCTGAAGCTGGTGTTGAACGAGTATTGCTACAAGGCAGTACATGTAGTTATCCAGAGCATGGACCACAGCCGTTTCGAGAACAGCAACTACTGGATGGAAAACCTTTTGATGGATACTTGACAACAGCACTACCAAAACTAGTAGGAATGTATCAGTGTCGTGCTAGTAATGATAAACGTGGTACTAAGTGGCGTACTGCCGTATGTACTAACATGTTTGGTCCTGGTGACAGAACTGGAGAACACGCTCATGTCATCGGTGCGCTTATGCAAAAGTTTGTTAATGCGGTAAAGCTCGATCATACTGAAATAGAAATCTGGGGCAGTGGTAATCAGAGCAGAGACATACTTTATATTAAAGATGCTGTACGTGGTATGGATTTAACATTAAACAACGATATATTTGATACAGTTAACATTGCCAGTGGTGTAGAAACTAGTATCAAGGAAATTGCTGAAACACTTAAACGTATTAGTAGATTCACTGGCAGACTGTGGTATAATACTGACAGGCCAGAAGGCATAAAAAATAGAGCAATAAGTAATAAGCGGTTACAATCACTTGGATGGCAACCTGAATATACTGTGCAACACGCACTTGAAGAAACATACGAATGGTATTACAAACAATGACACAATTTATATATTGCGGCGCAAGCACAGCGACTAAATCATACGAAGATCATGAAGGTACTGACGAACTTTCCAAGAGTATTAATTTAGGAAAGCTATTCAGCCAGTATACTGGGTACACATGTTTGGATGAATCTGGGTTTGGATATCCAAATACTATGTTAATGGATAATATAGCAAAGCATTACAATACCAATATACCTATATTCTGGGTATATACTGATCCAATTGGTGGATTACTATATGAAAATGGTAGTCGAACATTCCCACATTTGCCAAAAGATCAAGATAAACGAGATTTATTATATAAACTAATAACTGCCGATGACTGGAAGAAAGTCTATTACGAGATTGCTGATGCTGAACTTGCGTATCTTAATAGTACAGGATTTCGTATTGGCTTTGTTGGTAGCAGCGGAGACATTCATCCTTGGCAAGTTGAAAAATATGAAAACTTGACTGTTGTTGATAGTAGTTGGAAAAGAGTACTAGCTGAGGACGCTGGTGTTGAATATCCAGATCCATACCTACTGCCAGAGATAATTCATCCACTTATTAATATGTTCTTTCCACAAAAAATAGATGATTGGCGGACAATATGGAAAAATGAGCGAAGTGATTTAGATAACCATCCACATGTTAATCAGAATTTAGTAGATAAAATATATGAGATATATGAATTTAGACGTAAGCTAGAAGAGCATGGAACTATAGTTGGAGTACACCCAAATGTACGTGGCAACATTCTGTATCATAACCATGTTAAAAAAGGTATGAAAGAATTTATTGACAGTGGTGTAGAAACTAAAGATAATAACATACTTAATACTCATATGAGTCCAGTATACGGTGATAGAGAACGTCAAGCAGTCGCCACTTATTTGGGCAGTGGCGGACGTATTATGGAACACACTGCTACTAGACATATGGAAGAATTAATTTGTGATTATACTGGTTCCAAATACGCACACATGGTTCCTAGTGCCACAATGGGATTATTATTGTGTAGTATGCTAAGTGAAATTAAACCTGGTGAAGAATTTGATGTTAGCGCATATACTCAAGCAGCAACAGCAAATGGTGCGATACTTATGGGTGCCACTCCGAATATCATTGATGTTGATAAAAACACTTATACTATTGATTTTGATAAAGTTATCAATAGAGTAGTATTTGTGTCTAGTATCAACGGACGTGCGCCAGCAGATTATGAACAAAAAATAACACAACTTCGAGAGAGTGGACATTTTGTAATTGAAGATGCAGCACAAGCACTTGGCAGTCATACAGCTCAAGGTAATCAGATTGGTACACTTGGCGATGTTGGTGTGTTTAGTTTTGGCGCACCAAAAATTATCACAACAGGCCAAGGCGGATGTATTATTACAGACAATGACGAACTTAGTGAGCGCATTCATGCCATTAAAAACTTTGGTAGAACAGTGGGTGTTGGCGAAGTATATAATGTAATGGGGTTAAACTTTAAGTTTACTGACCTACAAGCTAGTTTTGGTGTAGAACAAATGCTAGAGCTTAGTAATATTGTTGATCATAAAAAATATATATTTGAGCAATACTACAATAACTTAAAAGACTCTATTGAATTTGTCAATACTGATTTATTATACACAACGCCAACGTATCCGGAGATTTTAGTTGATCGCCGTGATGAACTCAGCACACATTTAACAAGTCTGGGTATTGGCAATAGGGCAGTATATAGTAGTTTAAGCCGTCAACCATTTCATAGTAAATGGGCAACTGATACGCCAGTAACTGACTATATAGGAGACCGTGGGCTACAACTGCCAGGGCAGTCAAATTTAACTAAGTCGGACATCGACATTGTTTGTCAAGTTATTCAAGATTTTTATAAACTTTAATTAAGTTTTTAATTCCCTGGTCCAGTGTCTCTTCAGCAGTATATCCTAGTTCACGTATTTTAGTATAGTCAACAAAGTAGTTACGACCGTCCTGGTCATGCGCTAGTGTAGTGTTATTCTCAAATGTCCAGTCTGGTATATGACGTTTAATAGTTTCGCATATTTCTAGTTTAGTATGGTTAAGTGTTTCGTCACCTACATTCCATACTTGACCTTTCATTTCGTCAAAGCGTTCAATGCCCCAAGCGAAGCTGCGTACTAGGTCGTTAATGCTGATAAATGTGCGCTTAAAGTGGCCTTCAAATAATGTCATGTGTTCGCCCTGACATGCTTTACGCACAAAGTCATTGATTAACAAATCATTACGCAGTCTATTACTAACACCAAATGCCGTAGCAGGACGTAAGATAACAGCATCAGTACCTTCTAGTACCCGCTCTCCTGCAAGTTTATAAACACTATATGTGCTAATAGGATTGGGCTCTACCAGTTCAGTACACACACTATCTAGTGCTCCGTACACACTACCAGTACTTGCGTACACAAACGGCTTACCAGCACTTGCTTTTATCACACGATTGGTTCCCTCTACATTAATGCGGTACGCCAAGTCAGGATCAGCATTACACGCTGGAAAGCCAATGATGCCAGCTAAATGTATAACAGCATCAGCCTTGTCAAGTATGGGCTCCACTGCTGGTGTACAAATGTCTATTCTATGTAAATGAAAGTTAGGATGGTCTATAATGTTTAGTACGGGCTCAATGCCCCATTTTAACCAGTCAATACAATCAACTGTATGTCCGTTTTTTAAAAAGTATTCGCTAAGTCTACATCCAATGTAGCCTGCGCCGCCTGTTATTGCTATTCTCATAATTTCTGTCCTTAATAATAATGATTGGGCGTCTCGAAATCCCGAGTCCAATTAATGTTCCATCCGTATCTCTTTGCCATACCAATACTACTGTGATAAGAGTCGTGAATTACGTCTATCAAATTTGTCTCAAGACTTGTCAATTTTACTGTTGCGTCGATTACTATTGATTTAGTAAAATACTCTGGCATATTTTTTAGTCCCACTGAGCGGTCAGTTACACACCCTGGCATTGATGATCCCATATAATATAATTTTTCTATTTTTCTTTCATCAAGATATGTTAATACCTCGTCACGATTAGTACTTCGCAAGCATTTTTTACTTATATGTTCATTAGATGCTATCAATGATTCTATATTTGGATGAAGTATTCGTCCATCTAATTCGTAATCTGCTATAATTGCTACGCAGTTACTTGGTAATTGTAATATCATCTTTTGTACTTTTTGTATCATTTGTTCATACATATCAACGAGTGATTTATTTGCTATCATATCAGCATCCCAAGTGTCAATAATTACAATAGCATATGGCTGCATTATACTTCAACTCTTGTAATGGGTTCAGCACATTCGTTCCAACGCTTAGTCAACAGCGCAATCATCTTACAGTCGGCAGTTGGATAAAATGTGTGTGGTACATCCTGTGGCAAGTATACGCAATCTCCAGAACTTACTGGAGTTACTAACTCTTGACCATCTGTTAATTCAGTATATACGCCTTCACCTTCTACAAACATAATATATTCGTCAAACTCTTTGTGATAGTGATGTCCACGAACTGCACCCTTGAGTGTTACAATGTAATTCCATTCTACTACATTGTATTTCTCAGGATAATATGTTTGTATAATACCTCTACCATCTTTAAATGTAATAGGATTTATTTCTGGATCTAATTTTTTTATTCGTTTCATAATTAAGTACCTATATAACTGTATAAATATATTTATGATCGAAATACCTCATATTGAAATTTTAAAACAAACAGTTGATAATATTGTTATTGTACTCACTGGACAACCTAGAGCAACTAGCTTACCGCAGTGGAAAAGTATGGTGTCTGATTATTATCGTTCAGCTGTAGAGACTTATAATGATGATACTGGAGAATGGACTAGTAATACAGGAAATACTCCTAATGTTGATGTTATTCTTGTGTTAAATGAAAAAGATACACCAGATGGCAGCTTGCGTGGGCTAGACTTGGATCATGATCATTTAATGCCGCTAGGACCCAGTATTACTAAGGCAGCTCTCAAGTATAAACTGTTTAATGAACGTTTTGATTTTAAAATAAAAAAAGATAAATGGGAAAAATATCAGTCTGAATGTTGGGGGTGGGCTGATAGTATTAATTTCGTATATTGGGATCACACCGAAGCTACACGCCGTGTAGACAAAATAATTGGTAAACAATGTAACTTCACCCCCAGCTATGAAACACAGTTTTGGCATTTTAATATAGCATATAGGCAACACACCGATATTTTTGACAAGCTCACTAAAAATAGTGTAGTAGTAAGACAACGCTATGATTCAATCCCATATAAAGATTTACCAATCTGGGAAAAAATTGCCAAATTGATTAATTATAAGTTTTGTAATCCCGAAACAGGCTATATCGTGCCTGCTGGTACGCACAATGCCATGGATAAAAGTCCATTGGCATTAATGGGTCAATTTACTATATTACGAGGAAAATTATTTAGTTCCGACTTCGCTAATATGTTTGACGGACCTGGTGCAGTTTTATTTGGCAAACATTTTATGGACTGGTGTTTTGATGGAATGTTTACCGACAAAAAATGGAATGAGACTGATCCGTCAGAGTGGTATGTGGCTGAAACTTTAATACCTAAATTCTGCCAAGAGTATAACTATTCAATTGATCAAATTTTTAACAAACAGGCTGATCAATTGTTCAGATACCTCGAGATTCCAATGTATGATAAATGGCGAGAGCATTGGTATGATGATTGGACCCCTGAATTAGTAGAAGAAATACAGCAGTATTTTTCAAAAGAGAATCAAAAAGGAACTCTGTAACTTGATTAGAAACTTATTAATACCATGCAGTGGTCCTGGCACTCGCAGTAGTGGATACACTAAATTTCATAAAGCGTTAATACGTGTTGGTGATAAAGCTGTCATTGATCATATTATTGCGAGTTATACCAATATTGATACTATATATGTTATGTTGGGATACAACAGTGAGTATGTACGTGATTACCTTGATCATGCTGGATACTCAAACATTGAATACATCTACATAGAAAACTGGAGCGAAGGACAGATTCCTAGTTTTCAACAACTTCCACAACATGTATTTGAGTCTCCTATATACTATAACGCATGTGACAACTGGAGTTCAAATGTTCCTGAGGTTGATGAAAATACTTTTTTTACTTGTACTCCAAGCAATGACAGTCACTATGATACAGATGGTGATTTAATTTACGGTGGTATAAGTTTTATTAAAGACTTTGACGACTATTATCGCTTACTACAAGCCAGTACGCACAACCGCAATGACTTATTAGTAATGAAAGAGTTGAATAATTTACAACACTATCCACTTGATACCTGGTATGATGTGGGGAATCGCAACAGTTATCAAGAGACATTAAATGATTGGCCGAATCCAATATCAGTACTTGACAAAGTAAATCAAGAAGTATACTTTGTAAACAACAGAGTTATAAAACTATGGGATAGTAAGCCTGACATACGCACAGACAACTTAGCCTTTCCACATCCTGGCCCTGTACGCCACTCCACTACTGGATTAAGTTACCCAAAAGCTGATGGAGTAGTTAATGTAATGGGCACAGTTTTTGAAGACTTATTTGACAGTCTAGAAAATTTATGGAGTCACTGTTTGGCAAACAACATATCATCTGATAATAAAAGCCTATGGCAAGACAAAACATGGGAACGATTTACCCAGATGTGCGAAATAGACGAGAAGTATTCAGACCGGATACAGGTTAACGGTTTAGAAATAGACTGTACTGGTATATTTGAACGCATGGATTGGGGTATACTTAACAATGGCATTATAGGTCCATGTCATGGTGACTTAACAATGGACAACATTATTATGTCTGACAATCAAATACACTATATAGATCATCGTGCTGGATGTGTAACTGATATATTTTATGACATTAGTAAGTTTTATTTAAGTTTGTTTTTAAATTGTCAAAACTTATCTAATTTAGAATTTAATAACAATACTATTACACTAAATTTAACCACAGGCTCTAAAAAACGTATAGAATACTTTCGCAAGAGTTATATATACCAGACATATAAAGATAAATTAGAAGTCGGTATAGCCGTATTGTGCCTGTGCATGGCACCACTAAATGTAGACCGAACACTAAACAATCGACTTTGGTTGTACGGTATTTTAAGTTTACATAATGCGCTTCAAGCAACCACGGAAATAAAAACATAATGGCAAATAATATAACTTGGGGATGTACAGGTCAAGCATCTGTGGAGATACAGCCGATGAAAATATTAATTTACGGACTACCCGGTAGTGGTAAGAGTACATTAGCGGAACCATTTGCTAAATTAATTGATGGCATATGGATTAACGCAGATGCAGTACGCACAAAGTATGACGACTGGGATTTTTCGCCACAAGGACGTATGCGTCAAGCACAACGCATGCGGCATCTGGCAGACGGTGTTGTGTTAGCAGGCAAAATTGCGGTGACAGACTTTGTGTGCCCGACAGAAGCAGCACGTAAAGAGTTTGCACCCGACTTCACAGTGTGGATGGACACTATCAAAGCGGGCAGGTTTGAAGATACAAACAAAATATTTGAACAGCCATCCACATGCAATTACCATATAGCAGAATGGTTTGACAACACTCACGAAACACTAATGCAAGCATTCGAGAGATACCAGTATTGGAGAGATAAAAATGTTTGATTATAAAAAACCCACAGCACAAATGCTAGGTAGGTGGCAACCTTGGCATGATGGGCATACTGAATTGTTTAAAAGAGCTTTGGCTGAAACGGGACAGGTCATTATTATGATCCGTGATGTTGGCGGCATCATTGGTGAAGACGCCGGCGCCGGACGCACTGTAGCACAGGACGATAATCCCTTTATGCTATTAGATGTAATTCGTGGCATACAACGAGGATTGGCTCTTGCGGGCTTCACAGAAAACAAAGAATATATTATAAAACGTATGCCAAATATTGTAGACATCAGTTATGGCAGAGGTGTTGGATACACATTCACTGAGCATGACTTGGGCAAAGATATTCATGATATCAGTGCAACAAAAATAAGAAAAGAAATGAGACTAAAAGGTGAGCTTGAATAGAACACTACAAGATGGTACTGTAGTACCTGCCATTGACATAGCAGTAGAACTCAAAGTAGTTACTAAATGTCCAACCAAATGGCGATTAATAGACGAAGAGACTGGAGTTGAATATAGAGGTCAGCTACCCCAACAAGGTGAATTACATTGGCAAAAAATAAAGTAACTTGGGGCTGGACTGGAATGAGTCACGATGCTAGTCTCGCTGTGTTCAGCAATGATGGACTAGAGTTTGCTGCCCACAGTGAACGCTATAGTCGTGTGAAAAACGACAAGCATTTAGATCCACAGTTGATCCAAGAAGCAATAGATCTGCATGGTAAACCAGATGAGATATTCTATTACGAACGTCCGTTGCTTAAAAAGACACGTCAGCTATACGCAAAGCAATACACACTACTTGGCAAAGAATCACCTACAACATATATGCGCAAGTACCTTAAAGATGCTCCTAAAAGCACTACAGTTAGCCATCATTTGGGCCATGCTGCCTATGCATATTACACAGGTCCTTTTGATCGTACACTTGTGTTGGTGATTGACAGTATAGGTGAATGGGAGACTGTTAGCTTGTGGAGTGGTGAAGACGGCAAGCTAAAAAAACTATGGAGCCAAAACTATCCACACAGCATAGGCATATGGTACAGTGCTATGACACAGCGTATTGGACTAAAGCCACAGGAACATGAATACATTCTCATGGGCATGGCAGCGGTGGGTGATCCTGACAGATTGTATGCGGATATCAAACGTGACTTCATTGAAAAGACTCCAGTCAGCTATGCGCCTGAGACTAGATTCAAACGTGATTGTCACAGAGGCTGTTTGGATTGGAGACCTGACCTAAACACACCACAGGACTATGCTGATATTGCTGCCGCTACACAACGTATATACGAAGAAATATTTGTAGAACTGTGTCGCAGTGCATACTTTATGACCGACGGTAAATATGATAGCATTATACTAGCAGGCGGCTGTGCTTTAAACTGTGTAGCAAATCCACTTGCTGAATTACTTTTTAAAAATGTGCATGTGCCTGCAAATCCAGGAGATGCTGGCAGCGCAATAGGATGTGTACTAGCACATTGGAAAAGATTTATGCTCATGGACCATGCGTATCTTGGACATGAAATTAAAGGAGATTACCCAGTTGAAGAAATACTTCGAGAATTACATACTAGAAAAATTACAGCCGTGGCAAGTGGTCGTGCTGAGTATGGTCCTCGGGCTCTTGGCAACCGTAGTATTCTTGCTGATCCCCGTGGAGCTGATGTTAAGGACCTTGTAAACACCATCAAGCACAGAGAAAGTTTCAGACCTTTTGCTCCTGTGATACTAGCAGAGCATGCAAGTGAATACTTTGAAGGACGGACCGGCGACTTTATGCAGTACGTGAGTGTGTGTAAAGATCCCGAACAGTTTCCTGCTATCATACACTATGATAATAGCAGCAGAGTACAAACTGTTCAGCCCAACAGCAAACACGGAATACGAAAACTACTAGAACGTTGGTATGAGGACACTGGTTGTCCCATGTTGCTGAACACAAGTTTGAATATCAAAGGTGAGCCTCTTGTAAATACAAGAGAAGACGCCGAGCGTTGGACCAAACAATATGGAGTACAAGTATGTTTACCCGAATAAGAAATTTTATAATGTATCCTTGGGATCGTTATCAACAAAAGAAGCTACTAAAAAAGAGATTAGAAGAGCTTCGCAAACGTGATCCGTTTATATATGAATAGGAAATACAATATTGCTACTTGACATATTCAAAACTTTCAGATATAATAAAAATAAAGAAAGCCTCCCCACGATGTTAGATGTAATACAAATCAGCTACCATGAAGAAAGTGCTGATGAAAACTTTGAAATATTACAAATGTTCGCTCCGCATGCTAAACGTGTGCAGGGTGTTAAGGGTATATTCCATGCACACAAAGCTGCGGCAGAACTAGCAGAAACCAAAAACTTTTATGTAATTGATGCTGATGCAGTAGTCGATGAACAGTTTAAGTTTGATTTTAAGCCTAGTAGAGAAAAACTAGAATATGGACATGTTTCTCAAACCGATTGCGTGTATACCTGGCGTAGTAGAAATCCTGTAAATGATCTAATTTACGGCTATGGAGGCGCTAAACTATTTCCACGTCAAGCACTATTAGATGCTAAGAACTGGAATGTTGACATGACAACTACGCTGGGTTGCTCGTTTGTTCCCAAGTTTCAAATCAGTAATACTACTGCATTTAATACAACTCCGTTTGATGCATGGAAAAGTGCATTTAGAGAATGTACTAAACTAGCTAGCAGTATCATTCCAAACAACGACAATACAGACAATGAATATAGATTAGATGTATGGTGTACCCGAGGAAAAAATCAACTCAATGGTGAATATTGTATACTAGGTGCAAGACAAGGCGCTGATTTTGGAAAAACTTATAAAAATAATTTGAAAGCATTGAAGAAAATTAATGACTTTGAATGGCTAAGACAGACCTTCCAAGACGTAACAGAAGAATAATGCAAACACACGAACTACTAGACAGATATGAATTACTTTATCCAGAAGTATCTGCGCTAGCTGATCTAAGACGTGCGGTTATTGATCAAGATTTAAGCAGTATATTTAGATTGTGTGACGAAAACGAAGAACTAAGAAAAGCAGTAGTTGACGAAAATCTTCATAGTATGTTTAGAGTAATGCAAAATACAAGTTGTCATGATGTAGATACTCTTTATCAGTATTTGGAAACAGTACGAAAAGCCGTCACAAATAAAAATTTACGCAGTATCTTTAAATTACTTGGCAATGACAATTTACGCAAACTAATCATTGATGAAAACGTGTATAAATTGTGGCCTATACTAGATAGTTATGTGGACACACAATTTACTAGTGCATTCAAAAGTTTCTTTATAAACAATACAGTTATTGATACTGATTGTTTTAGTCGGGGACAACTACAAAGCAAACAATGGTTAGTAACTGAACTAGAAAAACTAGATGTTGAACTCGGCACTGTGTTTTTGTGCGCAGGTTGGTACGCTACACTAGCTACAATGTTATTTGAAAGCGACATCACAGTAGATAAAGTTAGATCTTTCGACATTGATGAGTCTTGCGTAGACATTGCTGAAACATTTAACAAGCCATGGTTTATGGAACAATGGCGATTCAAAAGTATTACGCAAGATATAATGGATATAGATTATGACAAACATATGTGGCAGTTCTGGAGTAATGCTAATAATCGAATGAGCCGTCCAATTTCAGACACGCCTGATACTATTATTAACACTAGCTGTGAGCATATAGAAAACTTTGCTGAATGGTATGCTAAGATTCCAGACGGTAAACTAGTAATACTACAAAGTAATAATTTTTTCCAAGTAGAAGAACACGTTAACTGCGTAAACGATATAGAAGAATTTAAAACACAGGCACCAATGTCAGAGGTATTATATAGTGGCGAATTAGAATTGCCTAAGTACAAGAGGGTTATGTTAATTGGATATAAATGATTTAACACTAAGACAACTACAAACTGAAAGCGCCAGAGCTCTAAGTACTATGCAAGCCACCAATAATAACATCTACAAATTTAATAAACTAGCACACCACGACAGTCAAAAATGGTATCGTGCAGTTATAGAATGGTACGTAGAAGAGTATGGTAATTTGCCCAGTAAGACTGGACCCGGCAAGGATGTAAAACTAATACATAATGTATAACTATGAAGATATAAAACAAGTTCATTTAGAAGTCACACAGCGTTGCCAAGCAGCGTGTCCTATGTGTGACCGTAACGAAAATGGAGGCGTCGATAATCGCCATATAGATAATAGTGAACTAAGTTTAGCAGACTGCGAACGTATCTTCCCTCCAGAGTTTATTCGACAATTAAAAACAATGTACATGTGTGGTAACCTAGGAGACCCTATTATTGCCCGTGACACATTGGAAATATTTCGTTACTTTAGAAAACATAACCCTAACATGTGGCTAAGTATGAATACTAACGCAGGGGCAAAAAATGAAGAATGGTGGAGACAGTTGGCTGAAGTTTTTGGAAGGATGGGTACCGTCATATTTAGTGTTGACGGTTTACATGACACTAATCATTTGTATCGCCAAGGTGTTGTATGGGATAATGTAGAACGCAACATGCGGGCCTTTATTGAGGCAGGCGGAAGAGCTCGTTGGGACTTTATCATTTTCGGACACAACGAACACCAAGTAGAGCAAGCACAAAAGCTGGCAGATGAATGGGGTGTTGAACGTTTTCAAAAGAAAAAAAGCGCACGTTTCTTTACAGCAAACAGCAAAGCTAAAGACAAACATCAAGCACAAAATCGCAAAGGTGAGCAAACACAACTACTACAAAAACCTCAGAAGTTAGATAATCAAAATTTGGCATTGTTAAAACAAAAAGAGATTGAAAAAACATACGGAAGTATGAGCGACTATTACAATAAGTGTAGTATAAATTGCAAAGCCATAGATAAAAAAGAAATCTTTATTACAGCAGAAGGACTATTAATGCCTTGCTGTTGGACTGCTGGACGCATGTACAAATGGTGGCACAAAGATTATCGTGTAGAACAAATATGGGATCATATTAATGCAGCTGGTGGTAAAGACGGTATTAGTGTGTTGACACACGGCTTAGAATCAGTTATGAATAGTGGTATACTGCAAAGCATAAAGTCAAGTTGGGATCGTACTAGTGTAGCAGATGGTAAGCTAGGGGTCTGTGCGCAAAAATGTGGATCAGAGTTTGACCCGTTTGCAGAACAGTTTAAGTAACTGATTTTGCCATTTCGTAAAGTGGGATTAGTTCCGGAAAGGTTTTACATAGGTCCGTTCCTCTTTTTTCGTCAAGCAACCGCGAACCGTCATACCATGCTTTAAGATTTTCGGTGTCTGTGGTATGATATTCATCCTCTTTGTCGAACCAATCTATCCATTTACTCATTTGATTTTTCCAAGAGTGTGGGTGTTTCCCACTACTAATCATTTTCCGCAATTCTTCTTTGGCGCCTTCGACTAGGTCAGGTACATACATCAGCATATCCGGCGAAGTGGTATCATTATTCCAAATAGTCAATGACCCGTCAACAATATTTGCTGAACCCTGCGTGTTGTCTGGCGGACAATTGTCTATATACCATTCGCCTAACTCTGATACACTCAGCGCATTATAAACATTCCAACATGTTTGTATGTTTAAGATAAGTTTCGCATCTCTGACTTTGTTATAAGTTTCCAGCCACTTCTTATCTTTGTATCCGTATCTTATGTATTCGCCACGATCTCCATATCCATCACTGCTTATGATTACCTTAGCCATGCCATGATGAGCCCAATGTACTAGATAATCATTTACAATATCGACGCCCTTGTATCCTTTGGTAATACTACCATTGGTATGACTCCAAATAAAGATTTTTTTATTTAATCCACGCTTTAACAGTTCTTCCAGTAATTCATATGTCTCTTCACTTAGCCATGGTTCACCACCATTTAAATGAATGTTGTCTATTGTGTCCACATGATCTAGTACATATTGGACTTTGTTAGCACCACTATTTTTCCATGAATCCATGTGATCGAAGTAGCCGCCGCCACCTTTATTAAGGACGGCAAATTCTTTTTTATATTTGTCATTGATCGTAGTACTGAGTTCCGGCGTACATCCCAAACAGGCAAAATTACATTTATTAGTCCATAAGAAATCTAGCCAGTTGGGTTTATGTTCGTGTAGTGTTCCGTCAGCGTCTGTGGCAGCAATAAGTGTGTCCAAATTATCTAAATTTGAATTGTTGTTTCCAAAAACTCTATTAAATGCTGCGTCACCTTTTACTTCTTGTTGCCAACATGCGTTGCATTGTTGAGGTTTCTCTCCACGCAAAAATTTTGCGCGGGTGTCTTTGGCATGATCACTATTGTACATATCTTCAAATGATTGTTTGTTGCTCCATCCAATTGGAGTGCGCGATTTACAACAAGTGGATACTAATCCCTTTGGTCCTTCATGAAAACTATTCCAAGGACTTGCACAGAAGTGTTCGCCATACTTTTCAGTTATTATTTTATGACGGTTTACCTTTTTCATAAATATATTTATTAACAGAGTATATAATATGAAAATAGATAGCATAGAACGAGTAGAACTTGAGATATCAAGTGACTGTAACGCAGCCTGTCCGGGATGTGCGAGAACGCAAAACATTGATATGTTTAAGCCAGCGAATTTGACGATTGGCCAAATACAGACGTGGTTTCCCGATAGACGACATATTGAAAATAAAATATTTAAATTATGTGGTGTACTGGGAGATCCTATTGTGAATCCAGACTGTATGGCAATAACTAAATGGTTATTGGAACATGGCGGCAAAGTACATTATAGTACTAATGGCGGATATAATAATGCCAAGTGGTGGTTTGAACTGGGCGAACTGAGTGGACGCTATGGCAAAGATGTATTAAAGGTTCATTTTTGTGTTGACGGCTTTAGAGAAACAAATCACATATATCGTGTTAATACAATATATAACATAGTCGATAGAAACATGCAAGCATATAGTGATGGCGGACATAGTACAGGCGGACGTGCGGAAGCAAGTTGGATTTATATTGTTTTCGATCATAATGAATATGAATTAGACGCTGCTAGAGCTAGAGCAGAAGAGTTAGACTTCCGTTTTGCTACTCGTACTGGTATGCGTAATACATTCCACGACTGGGTCGCAAAGCTGGGCAAAAAGAACGACAAAGTAGAAAAAACAATTACCACAACAGGCGCTAAAGAGCACAGTAAAGTCGAAGTTGTAAAAGAATTAGATCGCTTCATACAGAGTACTGAAAAGACTGATGAACAAATAAAAGAAATAGTATCCAGTATTAGTTGTAAGTTTTATCACGACAAAGAGATTTTTGTAAGTGCGAATAGCACATTATGGCCCTGTTGTTTCTTATGGGATAGTGCTTTTAAAAACAAAGATGATATTATGGACAAGTATAGTTCATTTGAAAAAGACTGGAACAATCTGCATATTCACTCAATCAACACTATTTTAAATACAGATTATTATCTTCAAACATTATCTGACAGTTTTGATTCAAGACACAACAAACACATCAGTCGTTGTATCAGAACTTGCGCCAAGAATCGTGCCTATCATAACGAAATAACTTATAATGACTAGAGTATTAATTCTCGGATGTAGCTATACGCAAGGTCACACTTATCCGCATGAGAACTCCTGGAGTTGGATACTCAGCCAAAGACATCCTGATATACAATTTTTAGACTACAGCAAGGGCGGCAGTAGTATACAATGGGCTACTCACTGTCTTGACAATGTGGATAATATTGACTACACTATAGCGCAATATACTTCGCCCTTTAGGCTGAGTATTTGGCCTGATGAATGGCATACATTTGGTGATCGTCGCTATTCAAGATCACCAAACTATGAGTGTTGGAATTCAGACCAACTTGAACTGATGTGTGATTTTGCTAGCAGTGGATGGTTGGGTACTCCACGTCATGGATGGCCTGGTAATAGTTTAGCAAAGGTTCCGTTTATTAGAGATTATTTTACACAGTTGCCACAACAAATACATTCGATTAATTATCGTGCTGTGGCGCAACATCTACACTCCAGAGTTGATTTTGGATTTCGTTGGTTAAGACGTGATCCGGTAGATTATCCAGCCATCGAGGATGTCATTCCGGAGTTCTCTGATCATCTAATAGATGACTTTAGCCATCTTGATGTAGATGGTAGTAGTTTAGTAGCAGACTGGGTCGAGCGAGAATTTTTACGACCATCCGGCATTATAGAATGAAATGTCAGGCTCCAAATATAGGTGTTTTTTATAGAACAAATCAAAATCGTATTGCGCCATGCTGTCAGTATCAGCAAACATGGGCACCAGAAGATTACGAACCTAGTATACCGTTAGCGCAAATAGCTAGTAGTTCGGATTATATTGATAATTGTAGTATCTGTCGTGAACAAAGTTTACACAAAACAACACTGCGTGAGAAGTTCGAAAATTATGCGGACAACTGGGGTGATGACGGAATAGTATATGCTGATATACGCACAAGCAACTATTGCAATCTACAGTGTAATATGTGTAGCCCACTCGACAGCAGTAAAATAGAAAGTTTTGTTAAATTTAATCCTGATATGGAGCAATACTTTAAAGATGTGATGCCTGGCTATCAGAATTCAACAGTAAATGTTCCTGTCGCTGATCTAGGAAAGTTACGAGTTCTTAAAGTAGCGGGCGGTGAACCTACTATAGATCCAGAGTGTATTAAGTTTTTAGATAAGTTTATAGCCGAACACGATCCGGCTCTAGTAGAGCTATGGGTAACGACTAATGCTACTCGTATGTTACCATTCTTGCGTAAATATAAACCACACTTTAAGCGATTGTGTGTAACACTAAGTTTAGATGCTAGTGGCGAAATACTAGAGTTTATACGTTATCCCGCAAATTGGAATCAAATTAAACAAAACATTGATGTAGCTATTGCTCAAGAATTATGCGATGACATGAACATCAATGTAGTCGTTCAGCCGTATAACTTAATAACTGTCAGTAGTTGGGCACCCTGGTTTAGTGAATTCCGTAAACGTGTGCCGCGCACCAAGATAGTCTTTAATGAATGTAGTAATCCCAAGCATTTTAGTACAAGAGCAATGACTGACGGAGCAAGAGCGGTCGCACTAGAGAGCATAAACTTTGTTGAACAAGAGTATCCGAACTTAGCTGACAAATGCGATGAGCTAAAACAAATCGTCACGGGCAAATCTTATGAAGAAAAATATCACAAAAAGCTAATAGAGTATACGGATACCATTGGCGTAAAAAGAAATATTAATCCCTGGAAAATTGATCCAGCGATGGTATATTTAAAATAAAGTCTGCGATATCAGGATGTAACATCTCATCATAGTTTTGTTCACGAACTCGGTCAAGCGTTGTGGTATCTTGTTTTAATCTATCTCTGCGTTCAGCAAGTAACTCATCATTCTGCTCAGAAGATATACACCACTCCAAATACTTTACAGTCTTCTCTACACTGTCACGCACATAATCATCGCATTCTGTTGCGCTCATGTTCTGTAATGCCATGTGTAATAATTTTCTACTGGTCCACTTAACGTCTATGCAACTATCTAATGGATGTGGATCAGGTATACACTTCCATGTAATCTTATGTTCACTGTGCCAGTTGTGTTGTATAATCCAGTCCACCAAGTTGCGTATGTTTAGCATATTATAGACAGTCAACACACTACATATATGTATTTCGGTACTTTCGGGATCTTGTGTCTCGCACAGTTTGTCTATGTTAGTTTCTAATTTACGCCAGTTAAACGGATAACGCATGTATTCATACGTACTACGTGTGCCATCTATGCTTAGTGTAAAATGACGTTCACGAAACTCCTTCATACTATCTAAAAATCTATTATTAAATTTTGTAGCATTAGTGGTTAAATGTATTTTTATCCGGTCTGGATGTTCTAGGCTATCGACGATATCCCAGAACGTTTTGCTCACTGTGGGTTCACCTCCAGTAAATTTTAGTTCACGCATGGTGTCACCTAGTTGAATTATTTCTTTTTGGTAAGCAGCATTCATGCCAAAAAATACTTGATTACCAACAGGATCAGCTTGACTTTCACTTTGCTTCATGCTATAATATTCAGGAAGAGGCAAGTCAAGCTCTACTATCTGATTATAATCCTGTCGTAGGCTATTGCTGGTACTTGGCGCACACATTCTGCAACGGAGGTTACAATTTTCGTCAATCATGGTGTCTAGCTTTTGTAGTTGAGGCACATCTGACATCACACTGTCAGGCATGTCTTGTATTGCCGTAATGCGTGGACTTAGTCCTGTTCGACTTTCCAGCCGCCAACAGTACTCACACGCAGGGTTTTTAATACCGTCTAATAAGTCTTGACGTAACTGTTCAAACTGTGGACTATTAAATATATCTGTCAAACTGGCGCCACTTTCTGTCAATGGTTTAACACTCATTGGATCTTCTGTGATACTAGACTTCATGTTACAACACGGCGTCACACGATGTGGCTTACCACCGATCCAGCTTTTGGGTGCAATGCTCTCAAAGGGAAAGCTACAGTAGGTAGGGTGTTCCATGTGAATATTTATCTGCGTACTTAATGAAATATAAATAATATTATGACTATTAAAAACTTTTGTATTTTGCCATTTATACATCTTGCTACGACTACTGAGGGTAATTGCAGATTGTGTTGTAAGGTAAGCAAATTTGATACGATTAATAAGCCAGATGGCACGCCGTACAATGTTAATACCGACGACATTGGCGAGATATGGAACAGTGACCACTACAAGCAAATTAGGCAGCGTGTGCTAGCAAATGAACAACTGCCTGAGTGCAAAACTTGTTGGCGCGAAGAAGAAACATTTTACAGTGAGTGGACCAAGGACCGAGAAGACGAACTTCCTAGTAAGCGAAGAAAAGAGAATCAAAAGTGGGTACATAGAGAAAAGACTAAATTGTCAGAAGACATAAAGACTATTCTCCACGCTCCCAAAATAAGATACTATGACATACGACTGAGCAATCTGTGTAATCTAAAATGTCGTATGTGCTGGCCGCACTTTAGTAGTCAGATAGTTAAAGAACAAAGACAGTTCGCCGAATCTGGATTGCCCACACATTACAAAAAATATGATGTTGCTGAATGGGATACGGAACAGTTATGGAACGGCATTAATAAAAATCTACTTGATATAGAAGAGATTACATTTGTCGGCGGCGAGCCTACTCTACATGACGAAATATATAATCTATTAGACAGGCTGGTACAGCAGAAACTAAGCGACAATATTAGACTAAAGATCACTACAAATCTCACAAACATACAATCTAGATTTTTGGCATTGTTTCCGTATTTTAAAAACATAGTTATAAATGGCAGTATAGACGCTGTCGGAATAACAAATGATTATATCCGTTATCCCAGTAATTGGTCTATAATAGATCGTAATATAGATAAGTTACTTGATTTACGAGATACAAATATGAGTCTAACACTTACGCCGGTAATACAGATATACAATACATTTAATCTAGATGATATGATACATTGGTATGTAGAAAAGTGGCAAAAAGATCATGTGATTAAATCGTCATTTACTTTGGACCTTGATTTGCTATATGATCCGGATTATCTCAGTGTTAGGTTATTGGGTCCATATGGTAAAAAATGTTGGCACGACCAGGTGTTCACACCGACGATACAATACTTGGATAATATAATCAATAACATACCAGACTATAATCAGGATATACAAAACTCTTGGCGAATGCTCAACGACTTGAGAAAAAGAGTTGTCAACATAGCTCTCTATATGGAAGTTCTTGAGTTCGACGAGAATGGACGATTAGAGCAATCTGTTAATATATCATCTGACGAGAGAAAATGCAAACAGTTGATTGAGTATACCACACAGTTAGACAATCATCGAAATCAAAACATAAATGATATTATACCAGACTTTGTACATATGTTAGAATAATAAAATCAATTAAGTATGAAGTTAATAAGTATGATTAGAGCCGATGAAGAAAGATATTACAATGTCAGATAAGAAATACCCAAGCGACACCTTTTGTATTCTTCCGTGGGTACATTTGAGTACAAGACCGGACGGTAGTCTTCGTGTTTGTTGCACTGCTAATGCTAGTAGTGTTGGTGCTACTAATGACAAAGAGCATGGCGGACAAGTTGGTATCTTAAAAGACGAAGAAGGTCGACCAAACAATCTAAACGTTAGTGATTTTCAGACAGCGTGGAATAGTACATATATGAAAAATGTACGCAAACAAATGCTCAATGGCGAGAAACCTCCTAGCTGTTTAAAGTGCTTCAAAGAAGAAGCTAGTGGACATCGTAGTAAGCGACAGTGGGAAACACACTATTGGAGCCAGCGAGTTGATTTAGACAAGATTCTTGCTGATACTCAACCAGACGGCACTGTGCCGCCTAACTTGGCATACATTGATTTGCGCTTTGGTACAAAGTGTCAGCTAGCTTGTGTTATGTGTAGCCCACATGATAGCAGTGGTTGGATCAAAGATTATAAAGCAATCTTTCCAGCAGTAAAGAACGAATCTCTCAAAGAGATTATGGGATGGGATGACAAAGGCAGTACTAACGGCAGTAGCTATAACTGGCACAAACAGAATCCAGTATTCTGGGATCAGTTTTATGAACAGATGCCTAGTATGCAGCAGATATACTTTGCTGGTGGTGAGAGCCTAATCATTGAGGAACATTATGAGATACTTGAACACGCAATCGAGATGGGTTACGCAAAAGACCTTGAGCTACGTTACAACAGTAATGGCGTTGAATGGCGTGAAGACTTATTTGAACTGTGGAAAGAGTTTAAGTTAGTACGATTCCATTATAGTATTGACAGCATTAAAGAAATGAATGATTATATTCGTTACCCTAGTACGTGGAGTCGTCAAGAAGAAGTGTTCCATTTGTTAGATACACAAACAAGTGACAATGTAGAAATTACAATTGCCTGTGCTGTACAAGCATTAAACGTATACTACTTGCCGGACTTTATACAGTGGAAGCTAGAGCAACGATTTAAGAAGATTAACATGTGGCCGTTTGGCGCTGGTGGTATCAGTCAGCACTTTGTATACTGGCCCGCACACTTAAATGTCAAAAGTTTGCCTGTAGACTTCAAGGCTAAATGTAGAGCAAAGTACGAAGCATGGTATCCCTGGTGGGAAGCCAATTGGGAGTTGGGTATTCCAACTTGGCATACAGGCAAAGTAGATTATGATACCTGGCGCAGTGCCGAGTATGGCATTAAACGACTAGATGGTATTCTTGGCTTTATGGAAAGCGAAGACTGGAGCCAAAGATTACCTGAGATGCGAGAATTTTTGAGTCTATGTGATAGGCAGCGAAACAATAGTTTCAGCGCAACATTCCCAGAAATGAAAGATATATTTAATGAAATTTGATGTAAGTTTAAGTAATAAGAGTTATAAGATTCATAATGTAAGTCCTGATATATTACATCAAGTAGATGAAGCATTGTATCCGTACGATCCCACGTGGAAGCGTGTAGGGGTAAATGTAAGTGGAGGTGCTGACAGTGCTGTTGGTACTGCTATACTTGCTGAACTAATTGAGCAACATGGAAATAACACAGAAATTTATTTCTTAACCAATGTTAGAGTATGGAACAATAGACCCTGGGCTGGTCCGATTAGCGTAGAAGTATATGATAAAATACGTGACATGTTTCCTAATGTAAAGATGCATCGTATACAAAACTTTATTCCGCCAGAACTTGAAGAAGGGGCTATTGGTACTATTGAACAAATTAACACCACTGGTGATAGAATATGTACACAAAGTTTTAATAAATTTGCTGTGCACACATATAAATTAGATGCAGTATATAACTTTATTACTGCTAATCCAAATCCAGAAGTTGTAGGGCATACTAAAGGACCATGGGACAGAATCTGGGACAAGGATAAACTAGCAGAAACCAGTGTTTGTCCGCAGTATGTTAGTGACTCGCCCGCACTTGTTCATCCCTGGAAGTTAATTACAAAAGACTTTGTTATTGGACAGTACTACAGGAGAGGGTGGGAAGAATTACTCAATACTACACGTAGTTGTGAAGGAGATAAAAATCTATTTCCAGAAAAGTTTGAGGACTATACAACATACAATCACGGAATTAGTGAACTAAAAGAATGTCATCAACTAACTGAAGACCGTGAGTGCTGGTGTTTTTGGTGTGCTGAGCGTGAGTGGGCACTGAATAAAGCTAGGAAAATAATAGATGAATCCTAGCAAAGACAATACTTTTTGCTGGTATCCGTTTACACAGATTGCTCTTAAAGAATGGAATTCTCAAGGTATTATGAATGCCACACCGTGTTGTAATATGATACGTCCTGAAACTCCTGATCCAATGGGCCTGACAACTAAACTTCGAACCGTTACCCCCACCGCTAAAGAAATATTTCACGGTGAAGAGATGGCTGAGTTACGAGCAACCATGTTAGCAGGTGAGCGACACCGTGCTTGTGATGTATGTTGGCGTATGGAAGATCGTGGAGCAAGTAGTTATCGACTAAGTGATATAGAAGAACGCAACCCCCAGTTAGTAACTGACCCTGTATTACAAGTAATTGATTTTAGCTTTGGTGAGAATTGTAATTTAAGATGTCGTATATGCATGCCAGGATTAAGCAACAAACTTAGATTGGACTATAGATATTTTTCGGCAAATGATGTTGATACTGTTGGTATGCAGGACTTTGATTATGCCAGTGACCATCCTTTTACACAGGGATTAAACAGCGATCCTGGTAATGAGTATGCCGTGTTTAATTTTGATCAAAACAGCCACCAATGGCGTGATATACTAGACAATATTCACGAATTAACACACATTAAGGCCACTGGTGGCGAAACAACGCTCAGCAACGGCTTTTTACAATTTCTTGACACCGCAATTGAACGTGACTGTGCTAAGAATATAACACTAGAGTTTCACAGTAATTGTACAAAGTTTACCAACAAACTAATGGATAAATTAAATCAATTCCGTGAACTACGTATTAATGCTAGTATAGATAGTATATATAAAAATTATGACTATATGCGATATCCAATGACATGGGATAAATTAGATAATAGTCTGTGCAACTATCTCAATAAAAATACTCGTCCAGGTACATTAAGTATTAATCCAGTAGTAACAGCATTAAACGCACACAGTATACCGGACTTGTATCATTACCAACTCAAGCTAGTCGACAAGTACAACCAGACTGGTTTACACTGGGTATTGTGGACTGATTTACTTTGGCCTGAGGACAAATATATTAACATTAAATTCTTACCACAACCGATTAAACAAGAATTAATCGAGCTTTATGCTGAAATGAAATCATATCCAGATCGGCGGGTTATTTGTAATATTGATAATATCATTGCTTTTTTAAATCAATATCTAGAGCTAGAAATAACAGAACAACACCGAGTAAACATGCTTAGAGAAATAACAGCATTTGACAAATCAAGAGATCAAACTTATAATGATTATCTACATGCTGATATAATTGAATTTTTGGAGACACCACTTTGACACTAGAACTAGAACAAAAAGACTTTAGCGCAATTAATTTGCTAGACGGTGATAACCTCACTGTGACCTGGGATGTAGGTAGACGTTGCAACTATGATTGCACCTATTGTCCTCCACACAGACATGACAACTTTAGTAAACATGCAGATTTAGAAACACTCAGTCGAACAGGACAGTTTGTGTTTGACTATGCACGACTGTTAATGCCTTACAAAAAGAACAAACGAGTCAACCTAAACTTTACAGGAGGCGAACCCACTGCTAATCCTAACTTTTTAGCGTTCGGTGATTGGTTACGCAAAACATACAACCAACAGTATGCAGATGACTTTACAATGAATCTTACCATCACCAGCAACGGTGCATTTGGCAGAAAAATGGCTGACAGTGTGTGCGACAACTATGGATTTATGACCATCAGTTATCATGCAGAAGCACATGCTAACCTGAAAAAACAAGTGATTGACAATATATATTACTTCACAGAGCGTGAATTTCCAATTAAAATTAATGTAATGTTTCACGCTGAGTATTGGGATGAATGTGTAGAACTGTGTCAACGACTGGAACGTGATGGTATTGGTTATGTGCCACGAATGATTGGCGAGCATGAGGACAGTAAAAACTCATACGCACACCGCTATACTGATCAACAGCTACAGTGGATGAAAGACTACTGGGCAAATAAAAACGCCGCATTAAATGAAAAGCCCAAGCCAGTAAAGAAACCACCGGCGGGTGTAATGATGATGGAAACAGAGAAAAAACCAGAGAAAAAGTTTGCCAGAGAACTAGGCAGACCTTGTTGTGGTAGCCGTACAATGGAAACATGCGGCAGTGATGGATGCTGGAGTAAAAGTACATTCCTAGACTTTGCCAAGTTCCGTAACTGGCAGTGTAGTGTTAATTGGTTCTTCTTACATATTGAACAACAAACAGACACTATATGGCATCATCAGACATGTCAAGCCAAGTTTGATGGTACTCGTGGGCCCATTGGTACTATTACTGATTGCGACAAAATTATAGACGAACTACGTACTAACTTGGAAAATAAAACAATGCCTGTTATTACGTGTCCACTGGGACCAGGTAAGCATTGTGGATGTGGTATGTGTACACCCAAAGCAACTGAGCTTGATGCATTAATGGAAATTATGCCACAGCATATAGAAGACATGAGTATATTTGGATGATAGTAACAGGTAATCCAAATCAAGGGCTAGCACACAGTATACATAAACTGTATCCAGATGCACAATTTGTGAGTAGAAGCACAGGCATCGACCTTACTGATAACAATGATATGGATCAGTTTGCACAACAAGCCGCTAAACACAGTCAAATCATTATCAACAGCGCACTATGGCGCTTCCATCAAACTGTGCTACTGGATCTAGTATACAAGGCGTGTAAAACAGCCAACAATGACGCACATATTGTGTGTATAGGCAGTACAACAGATAGAACCAGCAAAGGCACAAGTTGGTTGTACAATGCAGAGAAACGTGCGCTAGCTGATTACTGTAATAGTCTGGGACTAATAGGAGTTTGGCACAGTGGTCCTAAGATAACACTGATTAGTTTTGGGACACTCAGTAATAATCAACACAAGCATCCTAACAGGACATGTATGGATATAGATGTAGCTGCTGAATATATCAAATGGGTATTGGATCAGCCACAAGGATACTGTGTAAACAATTTGAGTATTGATCCTGTACAGGAGAGACAATGATGTGGAGCATGGATACTATAGAATGGCTAGACATAGAGCTTACCAGTTATTGTAACATAGAATGCAAAGGTTGTTTTAGAATTATCAGCAAACAAGCTGATAAAATACTCAATAAACACTACATTACTTTGGACACTATACGTGAACGTTTTGTGCGTGAACAGTTTCCTAGTATAAAAATAATTAATTTTTGTGGTAGTGTAGATGAACCAACAACACATCCACAGTTTTTTGATATCATAAGACATTTTGCTGATTGGGGAGCGCACATAAACATTGCCACCAATGGCAGTTTGCGTACTACAAAATGGTGGAGTGAACTAGCGGGCATATTACCCAGTAGCCATGCAGTTACTTGGGGTATAGATGGTAGCGATGAACTCAGCGAAGTGTATAGACAAGGCAGTAACTTTGCTAAAGTAGAACAAAACTTTCGTGCATTTATTGCCGCTGGAGGTCGCAGTAATTGGCAGTTTATTGTGTTTGAACACAATGAACATCAACTTGAAGCCGCAAAGCAACGAGCCACAGACGAAGGATTTAAAAGTTTTAAAACTATTATTAGTCATCGTAAAGATACCAAAGGAGGTGTTAAAGCGTCCAAAACAGAATCAATTGACACTGCACCAGAAATACCTTATGTTAGTTGCAAGTACGGTAATCAAAAACGAATATTCGTAAATCACATGGGCGATGTTATTCCTTGTTGTCATTTAAACAGCAAGATGATGGAGTACAGTGTAACAGGCGAAGTAAAAGATCAATTTGAACAACTGTTGTTGGATAATAATTATATTGATACAATTAATTTACAAAATTCCAGTATACAAGACGCAATACACAGTCCTGTATGGAAAGGTATCCAAGACAGTTGGGATAGCGACAATCCTGTTCCACGATGTATGCAAGTATGCAAACAAATGAAACAAGATAAATTTATTAAGGAAGAATTATGAATATATTATTAGTTGTAGCATTGGAAGAAGAACTTCCAAATCCTCCTAAAAATACCACAGTAGTTTATACAGGAGTAGGCAAAGTACAAGCCGCAACTAAACTAGCACAAAAACTTAACTCATATTATAAGCCAGACTTAATTGTTAATTATGGCACAGCAGGCGGCTTAAATCCCATGCTAAAAGGCATGTATGAAATAGGAGAGTTTGTGCAACGTGATATGATAGCAGAACCACAGGCACCCAGAGGCACAGTGCCGTTCAGTGATCCTGTACTCAGTGATATTAAAACTGCCGCACCTACAATGCAAATACGCTGTGGCACAGGTGATAGTTTTGTTATGAAACCTGATCCTTGGTTTGTAACAGCAGACATTGATTGTGTGGACATGGAAGGTTATGCACTGGCATATGTAGCACAACAGTATAATATACCTTTTAGAAGTTTTAAATACATTAGCGATATGGCAGATGAAAATGCTGCCGAAGAATGGACCAACAACGTTGCACAAGGTGCAGATCAATTTTTAGAGCTGTATGCACAACTATGAATGAAGATTTAAAATGGAGCGAATATGACTTTACTAAAATACCATACGACGACATTGTACAAGTTGGACAACGAACTCTACTGTACAGAGACTTATTCACAGTAAGTTGGCTACTGGGTAGATTCTGTAATTACAAA
>Ga0209137_1000665_pt1 | contig 35607 bp, 44 predicted proteins | sample SaaInl5LU_22_DNA_FD_184642 | JGI IMG/M metagenome (GOLD analysis project Ga0209137, IMG submission 184642) | Marine microbial communities from expanding oxygen minimum zones in the Saanich Inlet - ESP_105LU_22_DNA (SPAdes) (version 2) | ecosystem: Environmental > Aquatic > Marine > Intertidal...
TCTTCGGATACTGGTCCTTTTATTCTATTGGTATAACTCAATTATCAATGATCTCTTCTTGAGTTAATTTCATATTTATAAATTATATTTAGGCGGAGTAAAAATAATCTTTTCTAATCATTTAAATAGCTCCAATTTCAGTGTACCTTCCGGGTTGGGAACATGCAGCCCCATTAGTAGCACGGGGTCTAGGGCGTTGATAGGGAAGAGGATCAGAGCATCGTTTTTGAATACGTTTGGTGCGTTGGCTGGAGGTTTGGGGTTGTCTAAGCTCTTTGGTATAAGGTGCAGCAGAAGCTTGTAAATTATATCTATATCCGCTTGCTGGTGTTGTCGCGCAATTAAAGGGGCCACATTCCTTTCTATGAAATCTCCATCGAGCATAGTTGTTGACATCCACAATACAATCTGCACCTGCGGAACGAGTATGAATATATAGACCTTGACTTTTGTTATCTGACAAGTAACTTGATCCATAGTTGGGTTGAACCCAATAGTTGGGAAATTGACCACTATAGGCCCATTTATATTTAGTTCTCAACATACCTCTCGTAGAGAGAACACTTGGTTTGACTGCGCCATAAACAGTATTAAGAACAAATCCATCAAATTGCTGAGGAGGGGTAAGTGCAGCTAATTTTCCTTCACATGCATTAAAAACATTATCACGAGAGTAATAAGTTCCTCGAAATCCTCCATGGCCCATAGGATGTACACCCCGAAATGGAGTACCCTGTTTACTAAATTTCATATTTTGTCCCACTCTTCCTTTATTCCGGAATGGTCCATTAATCGAAAAACCAACCGGACCAGTCAATCTGTTTTCTTGTAAATAATTAGCAGCTCTAAGTGCAACAGTTGCTCCAGAAATAGCACCAAATGGACCTCTTGGATAAAACCAACCTCCTGGAGGCTTTCCTGATTGTTTTGTTCCCAATTGAGTTCGAATTGCTTTCTTTTTAAATGTGGCCAAAGACATCTATATATTAGTCGACATATAATAATTGTCTATTTTTCCCTTCAGGAAGAATGGACTTTTTAACAAACCAATAGATTCCACTAAATTTTATTGGATTTAGTATATCCTCAATTTGAGACTCCGCCATTAATTCATTTCCTCTTAATATATTTGATTTAAAATAACAAAAGATACACAATTGTCCAATCATAAACTTAATACTATTAGAGTGAAGTACAATAGGAAGAGAACTCGCAGTCAAAATCTCTGGACAACAAATAAGTGGTTTATTAAAGGGGAATTTGATTGAAATAGTGTCATCAATAATGTTGAGTAAACTTAAATTTGGGCAAATAAAAAAATTCTTATTATCCACCACATATACATCATCTAAATTAAAACCTATAATCGTTTTGTCATTTAATTCAAGAAAATCTACTTGAGTTACTAGATCATGTATTAAATTTTTTATCAAGTAATCATCAAATTCATTATGGAAACTCCACTTAGACAATGACTCTATATTGTTACAATTTATGTATAAATTCTTGGCTTCAATATAACTTTTAAAAGAAAATATATATTGTATAGAAGACAATACTGATGGAGAGCCAGAAATAAAAAATTTATCGTCTTGTTTGCAAACTTTATTCATATCTTATATTATAGACGATTCTTTTAATTTATTTTGCTACTTCGCTACTACGACTTTCCAATACAGCGGGGGCGTCGCAACCAATTTAATGTCTTTGCCTCCATTAAAACGCTCAAATATTGCTTTTACTTTGTCATTTGCGTACCATTCTTCTATAAATATAAACGCAGTTTTTGAATTCATGGCATCTTTTGAGGATGTAACTAAATTTACGTCTTTTATTTTACCTAAGTTAAAAGTGTTTAAAAGCTTAACTACTTCATCTTTATTATATTTTTTTTCTATTTTTGGTATACAAAGTTTTGAATACATTGTTTTGTATTGTTAAGATGTTGGGACAATGTTTCAATTTTATTTTATTTGAAAAAAATTCAATTAGACAAACTAAATATAAATCCTCCATACATTTGAACATTGTGGTTTAAATTAAAAAAAATTGATTTCATTTATTTAAAAATTAGGATTGTTAATATACTTATTAACCAATAATGAATATCTTTGTTTTATCTTTGTGTTGGAAAATGTGTGCTCAGTATATGATTGATAAACACATTTCCAAAATAATATTAGAATGTGCACAAATGCTTTGTTCGGCAAAACATGTTTTGGATCCTGAAAATGTTGATAAAGACAGAATTTACAAAATTGCCCATAAAAACCATCCTTGTACTATTTGGGTCCGTAACTCTTATGAAAACTATCGTTGGACTATTCAACTCGTCGAAGCAATGCATAATGAATGGAAATTTAGATATAATCATCCTCAAGAAAAACTACATAAATCTTATATAGTTGTTCAATATTTAAAAGAAAATCCTCCTCCCCTTTCTGCATTCCCGTGTAATGGGATGACTCCCTTTGCTCAAGCTATGCCAGAGGAATTCAAAAGAGACGATGCGGTTGAAGCTTACCGCCTTTATTATCAAAGTGATGCAAAGCAAAAGTTTGCTACGTGGAAAAAAAGAGAAAGACCAGAATGGTATAAATTAAATGTATAATAAATATCTTTTCATTAACAAACAAAATCTTCATATCGTTTTAAAACATTTAAGTATATTTTTTTATTTCCATTGTCATTAAAGTGTATTCCATCTACAAAGTCTGAGAATTCTAATTTGTTAGGATTGTTTTTTTCATTTACATCGATATATTGAAAGCCATTTTGGTCGGCGAACAATTGTAATATTTTGTTAAACTCGTAAATTTTACTTTTCTCATAGGTAATCCATTCATTAATAGTATAGGTATTAATTGGAATTGACATTATTGTAAAATTAAGTATAGGATTGATGTATCTAATGTAATCTACAATCGATTGGATATTGTATCCAAATTGAGAATTGGATATCGGTTTTTCGTTTATTTGTAATATGTCATTTGTCCCTAGCCACAATAATATATCGTTGGATCCTCTCAATACATCAGGAGGGACTATATTTGGCAAGTGTTTTACATAATCGCTTGATGTAAATCCATTTAATCCATAATTTTTAACAGAATAATTACACATTTGGGCGTCTAACATCCGTGCCCAACCATTCGTTTGATTGCCAATATTAGTTAGGGAATCACCAAGCGTTAAAAGTAATTTCTTCATATAAATAAAAAATTATTAATTATTTTAATAAATAAATAATTATTATTATTATAAAAAAATTCAATATTTAAATTCAATATTCAGTTTTAAACCTTTTTACACTTCAAATGCCGACAATAATTCTTCCCATCTTATACAACTTGATTTAAATCCAAATTCAGATATCATTTGTGATAATTCTGTTCTATTCTTTATTTCATATTCCTCCATAAAATATTTTTTCCAATAATTTTTTGCTCCACTTATTACTTGAAATGGAAACAGATTTTTTTCTTCTTCAGTTTCTTGATACTTATTTATCATATATTTTGCTATATTTAATCCAGATATTCTACTATCAATAAAATTAATAAAATGATATGGTAAACATCCTTCATTTTCAATTACAAAAGGGCTTAACCATATATAACCTAATATGTAATTTTTTTTTGCAGCTGATAAATCAATCGTTAATTTTTGATTTGATGTTAATTTTTTAAATGGAAAATCTTTATTTGAAACTAAAACATAAATGTCTGACAAGTCAGGTAACATATTTCCATTTCCATTATTACAATCTTCATCTATATTCATAACGACATTATTAAGAAATTCGCGAAGAGCATGTTTATCGTGACAATTATCGTTATAAAAATTCTTTATCTTAGAAAATTCTGTAAAATCTTCTAAATTAATTTCTGTCATATTTTATTTATAATTAAATTAATGGAATTTTATTAAATTTATCTCAATTTTTTTTATAAATAATAGATGTTTATAATTTAAAAAGGCATATTGATAATTAAAACTAAATGTGTGATTTTAAATTAATTCTCTTTTAATCACCTTGATTAAAAAACAAATTATTAAATAATTTTCTTTTCTTCGGTTTGGTTGATTTAAACGCATAATTATTTTCATCTTTGTAATCAAAATCTTGTTTAGAACTATTTTTAAAAGGATCCATTAGGTTGGTTATAAATTCGTTTAATGTCAAAGGATTAACTGGTGGGTTATACTCATACCACCAACACCAATTACAAAACCATCGTTGGCGTAAAATTTCTCCATTTTGTATTTCTTGATAAAACATTTGGTCAATTACTGAAAATGCTGATTTTAAAGTTAATATTTGCTTCACAACTTCTTTTTTCGCTTTTGTAAGTTTCATTAAAGAGTCCTCTTCTTCTTCGGATAATTTTCTTTCTTTTTGTTTTGTTTTCAAATCAAAAGTGCGGTTCTTGATTTCTGTATAATTGGTGATGCATCTTTTTCGGTGGTCGTCAATCTTTTTAATGACCGAAAACACATTTAAATTATAAATTACTGGGTAACGATTACGAATTATACGAGGAATGACAAACGTGTTGGTTTCTTTAATTTCTTTAATTTTCTTTTCTACATTATCCAGCTTATTTATCATTTCGTTTTCTATTTCTTCTTGTTCTTTAAACATTGCGTACTGAACTTTACGTTTCAATCGAGTTGAATCCAAATTATAATCCTCTTCGGATAATTTATCCATAAAATTAGTTTTATTCTTTAATTCAGTGCTTTTGAATAAAAATACTGACCCCGAAGTAAATTCCACACTGCTTTGTAATTTATCGTATTGATTGGAAGATATTTTATGAGCTTCGGCCGCAGCATCTAATTTCAGGTAATTCACAACGGCCAATAAAAAAGCTATTAAAGCATTAACACAAGCCACTACTAAACGAGCTGTTTCATTATGTTTTATCGAACTACTTAATATAGAAGCAGTTGCACTAAGTAAAATAGCGGGTAACATAAGTTTATTCAATTGATGTTCAGTATGATATTTAGATTCCATATAAATGATTTTTTGACCTTTCAAGTAGCTACCTAAAATATCAAATGCAGAACTGAACTTATAGTTTATGTCAAAATAGCGTGAATTGATTGCGTGTTCAATTTCTTTATAGGTCTTTTTTTTGGAATTTGTTATTCCGATTTGCGTTTCGGTATCTGATTCTGATCCATTATGTAGCAAATTAAGATGAGAATCCATATCAAATGCACGATTTAGTTGAGATTCCAATTCAAAATCCGAGTTATTTTGGCTCCCATCCGATTCTCCTTCTACTACTCCATTAATATCTAATAAGGCTGGGCAAGATAAATGATTGATAAATCGTTGTGGTTGGCCTAGCGGACTTTGAAAGTCATATATTTCACCTACTTCAAGGTCAATATTTCCAATGTTTGAATTAGAATTTACTTCTCTTCCATCCATTATATAATTATTTATAAAAAAATTAACTTATCCATTTTATAAATAAAATTGAAATTAATTTTTTTGTTTTTAGATATATAAATAATTAATTTCAATATTTTTTGGAACAATGGAAGAAGAATGGGGATTTTTCGTTGAAACTGATGAAATGAGCATGGGTACTCCTATCAAAAAAATACAAGTTAATACTTCACTACCTACTATTCCTGAAAACTCAAGAATTGCTTATGTTGGATATGTAAATAGTATAGTTTATAATGAGACTTTTAACAATCTTTATGAATTGAAAGAAATCAAAGGTCAAATTACTCATGTCTTTTTAATAAAACATTTATCATTTAATAATCAAATGCTAAATTGCTTTGTTATTTTAATAACAATACGTCTGATAGCTTTTTGGATTTAATTAATGAATTTATTAATTTTGATTTTTAATATTTTTTTTAGATTTTATATTATTTTTTGTTTCTTAGTTTAGCTCTTGGGATGGGGATTATTTAGGCGATCACAGATTAAATAATGTTTATTTAAGATTTATATTTAGTTTTCCTTTAGTGTCAAAATCGTTGGTAGACTAATATAAATTGTTGATACAATTGTACATATAATATCATTACAATACTAAATGGGAACAATCCAACTTATATTTTCGTCTTGATTTTAAATAATTATTTAAATTGTACTTTTCAAAAAACATCAAAAAAAATTAGCCTAGAAATCCATGGGTTTCTAATGAAAAATCCTAATTTTTTGAAAAATTGTGTTCAAAAAATTAAAGATTTGGTATTTAAATTAATAGAAAAGGTAGATATAGCTTTTGGTATCTATAGGCAATAAAATTAAATAATGATATTAAATAAATATATCTCAACACCAATATTAATTAATTAAAGTTATTCCATTAAATTGACTATTTTATTAGATAAGAATTTTCCCATTCGTTATGAAAAAGCTATTTTGATTACAGAAATGGTTTAGTTATAGAGATAATTTTATAAAGCGATTATAAAATTATTAAAAAGGATTATTATTATTTTTAGGTTTATTTTTTAATAAAACACAAGTCCTAAAGGTCTGAACCTCATGTAATCCGTATAATTATTAATTCCGCAGAAATTCCGTCCAAAAAGGTTACCACGTGGATCCACTCTATAATATTGATAAAAGGGCTGTAACTTAGGATCTACTTTAGGATCAATATCCAATCCCCTAGTTAATGTGACTGCTGGAGCCAGGTCTTCGTCGTAATACAATGCGGAAATTAATTTTTGTTTGTTAAAGTTTTCTCTCACATTCTGATCTACTATTCTGTCAATTCTTCTATCTAAAAAACCTCTCCTTCTTCTACGTAGTGCTGTTGTTTGATCCGAACTATCCCATTTTTCTTTTCTAACACCAAATGCTGGTTTACCCGGAATAGGTTGAAATATAAATGGCATTATACATTAGTAATATAAATAATTATTAACAATAAATTAATTGGTATATTTTTAAAAGATATTTTATATTATGAAGACTATTTATGAAAGGTGGAAATATTTTTTCGGACTAGATGATGAAGATAGAGGAAATGAATCTGATGATAATGATTTCATTCCTTCCACGATTATAAATGGCACCACCGAATACTGGATATATAAAAATAATCGTTATTTGAAAGTTGGGTATTTGGTTGTGAATAAAACTACTGAAGTTGGACAATTTGTATGTATGAATAAAAAAGGAGATACTTTATATCAACTGATTCCTTTTAAAGATTTATATGAAAAATCAAACTATGTTGTAATGGAAAATCGGGATTGCAAGATTAATGTGTAAACTGATTCCTCTATTCACTACATTGGCTAAATTAAAAATTTAGTCCAAATACTTAACAATATTAAGTCCAAGTTTAATGAAAAGAATAGGGAAATTAAATGTTATAAATGTATTCCATAGTTAATACAAAACTAAAGTCCATATTATTTAAATCTACTATACGCCCATATTCATCCAAGAGCTGAATGTGTAATTTCTGGAGAGTAATAGGACCAAAGTATTGGCGTTTTGTGTTTACAATGGATAATGCAGAGGTAGTTGATAAAACAAATTCATTTCGAAAGAACCCAATTCGTGCTAAAATATTTTTTTGAAGCATGGAAGAAGTAAATGCACCATAATATAAATCATCTACACTTGTATTAAAATCATTCACAACTAAATAATAATATCTCGAACCCCCTGTATTTATTGCTCCTTCCGAAATATAGTTCCTATTATTTAAATAATAACCCAATCTAAATCCTAACATCCACCCCATTTTCAATGGCAAAGGGGTATTTTTGTCTTCAATTCCCACACGATCCGTCATAAAGTCTAAATCAAAATTAATTTCTTCATCCCCCTTGTAATCCGCGTTAATACTGACGATACATTTAAAAGTTCCTCCTAATTCATCGCTTCCTGGGTCGTTAATGTCAAAAGTAAACAATATATATTGAAAAAGCTCATATTTTGAATCTTCGGTAGATCGGTCTTTTAAATAAGTGTTGATGTAGGCAATAAGAGCAATAGGTGTATAGGTTCCATTGGGAACATCAATTAATAGACGTTCGTCGTTTACTTTAATCCAGAAAAAGTTATTTCCATAAGTATTGGCGATAGCATGGAAGGAATTAGGAATTTCTATAGCCGTAACTTGTAAACTAATGATTGATTTAAATCGCAAAGGTAATTCAATTGAGAAATCGGTAGATAATGAGGAAAAATAATTTTCTCTAAATTTAGAGTCGATGTTTAAATTTTTGACTAAAATTCTTTTTTGCAAAGGGTTTAAATCTCCTGGGAAGTCTTCTTGGGAATAGGTAAGATGGTATGGGGTTCGATCTTTTTGAATAAAATAGGATCCTCCAGCTTGGGTAACTTCGCTAGCTGGGAGTACTTCCGGAGTCATGTAGTTGGAATATGTATGGAGATCTTTGGATAATAAGTTGGAAGCTTGGTTCAAAAAGGTAATATAATTTTGTTTTTGTTGCCCACTTAACATAATATTTTTTTCCAAATTTGACTTCATAGTTTGGCATTGTCTATTTACTTGTTCTTGATTATAATTTTCGGGTAATTTTAACAATTCAATCAATTCTTGTTTTGAATAAGAACTAACATCTAATGAGTTCATATATAAATTACATCTATATTCTTTATTTATTTTAATGAACATTTAAATATGAAATTTAAAAATCATTATTTTTTCATTAAAATAAAATAAAATTGATACTTATAAGCAGTTTCTATACGACTAAATAGAGGCAATTATGCAATTATCAGAAGAACAAAAGCGTGCTTTTGAAATTTTCAAAAGTGGAAAAAACATCTTTATTACGGGTCCAGGAGGGACTGGTAAATCTGCCTTGATAAAACACATTTATAAATATGTTATGGAAGAAACAAAAAAAAATATTCAAATTTGTGCAATGACAGGGTTTGCCGCTACCCAAATCAATAATAAATCTACAACGTTGCATGCTTGGTCGGGAATTGGTTTAGGGAATGGAGATTTGGAATTTAATTTAAAAAAAATACGGAGGGTTAGTATCAAAAAGGGAAATTGGCTTAATGCCCAGATTTTAATTGTGGATGAAGTAAGCCAGATGTCCTTGAAATTGTTTGAAATGTTGGATGGAATTGGAAAACGTATTCGTAGAAACAAGAATTATTTCGGTGGGATCCAGTTAGTATTTGTTGGCGATTTCTACCAAATTCCACCTGTTGGTGATGATGATGACCCACAGACATCCCAATATTGTTTTGAAAGTGAAATTTGGGAAAATATCTTTCCCGTTGAGAATACAATACTTTTGGATAAGATTTTTAGGCAATCCGATTTAGAATTTTGCAAGATGTTAAACCAAATCCGGGAGGGAAAAATTTCTAAAAAAAATTATGAGAAATTAAAAGCCCGAGTCAACTTGCCTCTTCGCCCTGATCAAGATATAATTCCCACCAAATTATTTCCAACTCGCCGTCAAGTGGACCAAATCAATTATTCCCAAATGGCAAAAATCCAAGAGGAAGGGAGGAAATTTGAAATGAAATATTCACCTGATAAAAACCTAGATTTGGAAGAATGTATGAAGCTTTTGAAATATTCATGTAAAAATTTGGCTGTCCCCGAAACTATTTCTTTAAAGATGGGAAGTCAAGTGATGAATGTGGTAAACATGGAGACGGGACGTGGAAATCGTTTGGTGAACGGGAGCTTAGGGATCGTAACAGGATTTCAAGAATCATCAGGAAACCCAATTGTTAAATTTAATGAAGGATTTGAAGAAGAAATAAAACCTTATACTTGGGTAAATGAAATCAACCAAAACATGTCGGTCAGTCAAATCCCATTAATCTTAGCATGGGCATTGACCATCCATAAAGCCCAAGGTACAACTTTGGACATGGCAGAAATAAATATTGGGAGTGATATATTTGAGGTAGGTCAAACGTATGTAGCGTTGTCCCGGGTTAAGTCCTTGGAAGGAATCTATTTAAAAGATTTTGATCCTAACAAAATAAAAATACACAATAAGGTTAAGCATTTTTATTCTAAATTAAAGGCGTTTGCGCCGGTGCAAGTAAGCAGCAGCTGTTGTCCCCACCATTCCGTAAGCTGAATGGGGTTTATAAATAAAGTTTTTACTATAGGTGTAGCATAAAGTGTTGTTGCATCCATTTAATGGGGCGTTGTAGTTTAGTGCTACTCGATCAAATGATGGAATATAATGTAAAGATCTAGATGCCTTTACCGAATTAACTATTATCGTCATATACTAAAGATAGATTTTTTTATCTAGAAATATACTTTTATAAATAAATCATTTATCTTGCTCCCCCACAAGAACTACATCCGGGGCGAATATTGGCGATTCTTCCAATCATTCCTGCCTGCAAGTCGTTTCCATTACGGAAAAAAGGCCGTGCTGTGGGTTGAGGTTGTGTAACTTTCGGTTTAGGTTTGGCGTTGTCCATTTTTTGAATTGTCATTTTTTTGACTTGCCTTTGTGGTGGTTTATTTTCTGGCCTTTGTACTTGTCTTGTTTTGAGTTTTTGCAAATAAATGGATGGGAAAACTAAATAATCAGGCATTATATATTGTGTAAATATTTTCTTTTTTTATTTTTGTATTATTAATATAAATATTTATATCTAGTTTTATCTTTTTTTTAATATTTTTATCTTATTTTGTTTATTTCTCCTATTTTGTTAGATTGTCAATTAGTTTTTAGTTAGTTAGTTAGAAAAATATTAACTAACTAACCAATTTTATTTATTAAATTTTAATTTGTTGGTCGGGTAAAGGTACTACGTTGTTGAAGGGAATCCAATAATCCATTGGCAACTTCTAAATCAGAATCAAAAATTTCTTTTGCTATAATTCGTGCATCTCGTCTTTTGATACATGGATCAACACGGCATCTATCTGCTATAAATAACACGATTTGATCTTTTGTAAACAGACCAGTTTCGCCATTATCCATCGCTACTTCAAAGTAAATTCCAGAAATTTGTGTAATGGTTCCAGTTTTACTAAAATAAACTCCTGGGCCAATAACAAATATCCTATCACCCGTATTAAATTCATATTTCACATTATAGATTTCGTCTTGAGTGGCACCAGTGTATAATAGTTCTTCATTGGGCTGAATGGGTCTTTGCAATTCTGGGCAGTTGCATCTATTAACCATACCTGTTTTAACAACTTTTCCTCCATAGATCGGGAATGCTGGATCAAAAGGAATGAACTCTCTACCATACTTAGGTGGTATAAGTCCACGGCGTAGTGGTGCTCGACCTTTAAGTCGATTTAAATACCTATCATAAGAATTATGTTTAATATCTACCCCAATTCCTCCCGGCGAAAGCGCTCCAGGTCTTAATCGGGTTACCACGTGACGAACCGAGTTACCACCTGGGTTTGTTCCGGGTGCAGTCCTTGCTCGTTGAATATGAGGATTTCTTCGATCGCTCATTTGATTCCAATTTACACCGGGACTTACGGCTAAATTAATCCCATTTAGAGCATACGTTTCTGGAAGGGTGTTGGGTTTTTCATATGCGTTTAAGGCTCCCAAATTCATGGTATAAAGTGATGCATAGGTACGAACTTGTTTTTGAATAATTTTTTGCCTTTGATATTGCGTGGCTGGATCATTTCCAGCCAAATTTCTGTTGCAACCTCGACATCGATTAAATGAGTCCAATGGTCCAAATAATAGGAATTTATCTACAAACGTTTCCGGAATTGACATTATTATATTAGCTATATAAATTATTATTTGGTAAAATAGTTTAAACTCAATACATTTAATTAACCTAGAGACAATGTTTAGAATAGCTCCTCGTTCGTATTCCCATTCAATTATTACTCGTTCATTTTCTATTAATGCTTCTCAATTATTCGAGAAAAGTTGTTATAGTAAATTTGATTATAAAATTCACATGGATTCTTCAGTACAGGATGCTGTTTTTAAATTTGCTTCCTTCGATGTGGGATGTTTAGCTGTGGTAAACAATGAAAATCAGTTGTATGGAGTCTTTTCAGAAGGAGATTTTATTAAAAAAGTGGCTTCTACATTGCGAGATCCCACCAAAATACCTATTTCCGAAGTTTGTACTTTATCTCCTAATATTCTTATTTCCAAACCCGATGATTCTTTGGAATCTTGTATGAGCAAAATGCATTTTAGGAACATTCGTCATTTAGTTATTGTTGATAATAACAATTTACAAGGTTTAATTTCGATTAAAGACTTATGGCGTGAGACTATTCTTCGAGATAAAGAAATGATTAGTAAGATAACGAATCTTTATATTGGTAAAGGAGCGTTCTTTGGTAGTGAATAGTTCTTATTTATTTTTTGTTATTTTGTTAAAGCCTCATATTTAAAATTTTGGTATAATTTTTAATCTATTTATAAAGTACAATGAATACTCCCACTAACTGCCAGCTTAGAAACGTTGTAAATTTCCCAAGTCAATGGCCTGATACCCTTCCTCAGCCGACTGGGTCAGTTAAAACCTATGTTTTTGATTCTTACCAAAAGCAAAATGATTTTGTTTCCTTTTTAAAAAAGAATCTTAATAATGTTCCTTTGAATACATCTCAAGATAATAATGGCATGTATATGGTTTCCTTGACTAACTTAACTACTGGATGTCCGACTAGTGCGACTAATGATGAGTAGAATTGTCTGCTTAAACTTATATTGTTAATATATTATACTTTACCATTATAACAATAAAAAAAATAAAATAAAAATAACAAATATTAATTTAATTTAAATTAAAGTTGATTAAAATTATTGTGTTAGAATTAGTGTAATTGTGAAGTTTATAATGGCCAACAATTTATATTCAATAATTGAAGATGATTATATCTTGAACTACGAACAAGATATCATCAGTAGTTTATTTCCACAAAAATATATTATTCCATTAATATGTGCGATTTTTATGAAAGATTGGTTACCTATTTGGGTAGTGTTTACAATATATTTATGGAAAAATTTAATTGATTTATTAATTTAAATAAAAATTATCTAAAAAATAATTGATGGCGTTTTTAGCCGCCAAATCACCTCCCCCATCAGAATATTCTTTACTATTATCATTATCCGATATACCTGTAAAAGTAATACTAGGAATTTTTAATTTATTACTTAATACATAAATAACGAATTCATCTTCTCCACTAGCATATTGTCCAGTGGAAGGATTCTTGAATCCTTTGGTGTCTGTTATACTTTTATCAGTATATTTGGTAGTTTTAGTTAAAATATAATTCGACTTTACAAAATTGGCATCTATATCATAATCATGTGGATCTTGAACGATTGCAGAAGCAAATTGAACTACTGATCCGATTTTATAATGTTTGCTACCCGCAGTACTAAAACTAATTATGTTTTTTAAATTGTATAATTTAATTGTTTTTATAATTTCATTATATAATATCTTTATATCATAATATTGCTGAGGATGACGAGTCATAAATGCAATATAATTACTTCCTCTTTGGACTATAAAACCAATTTCTAATATGTGAATTAAATTATAAGCCCCACGATTTTCATTAATATAATTTAAAAAATTTTTTTTGCAATGAATATCCCATAATATTACTAATGAATTTGAAATTTCTTTTTTATTATAATTGTTTATAATTTTATTTATAAATAAAAAAACGTAATAAATTATTATTAAAATAAAAAGCAAAGAAACAATCGGTAAAAATTGTTTTATATGTTTCATTATACTTATATTAAATAATAAATTATTTTTTGTAATATATTTATTTTTCAATACAATATATAATGAATCTAATCAATAATTGTGCGTTAAAGAAAGTTGTCAACTCTACTGCCCTATGGCCTGCTAGTCTTAATCGACCTTTAGCTTCCGTTACTTCCTACGTGTTCAAATCCCAAGAAAATACTCAAAAGTTTATGAAGTTTATGAGAGAAAATCTTCCTGGTGTTGAAGTCAAAATACGGCGTAATGATAAGGAAATGTATATTGTAAATTTGACTAATTTGACAAAGGATTGTGGAAATGGTGGTCAGTATGTTGGGAATGATACAAAGAAATTCAGAGCTCTATGCATAGAAAATGGATGTAAATTTTATTATTTAAATCAATCGTTTAGTGATTGTTATTGTGGATAAATTATTTTTTTTGTAATTTGATTACTTATCAATAAAATATATAATTACTCAAACCCATAATTGCGCGTTCAAGTAAATCGTCAACTCCCCTGCTCTTGGGCTTGCTAGTCTTAATCGACCTATTGCTTCTGTTACTCTTACGTATTTAGTAGTCATGATCAAAATAAAAAAAGTTTGTCAAGGTTATAAGAGAAAATCTTCCGGTGTTGAGGAAAAGTTAGTCGCGGTGGAAAAGGGAATGTATAAATTTAATTTGACTAATTTAACTAATGGTTGTAGAGATGGTCAGAATGCTGGGAATGATCTTGGAGTTTTGGGTTTGTTAATAATATTCATAAAGAAATGAAAAAAAAATGAAAAAAAAAAATTGAAATACTTTTTTTATTTTATGAAAAAGTATTTCACATTGATCTAGTATCAACTTAAATTCGAATTCGCACACTAATACGCTCACTAATTAACGAACCTTTTTAGCAAATATGTCATCTCCTTTTGAATGCGTTATTTGCTACGAAGCTATTGAAGGTAAGAATTGTGTTACCACTGAATGTGGTCACCAATATCATTGTACTTGTCTAATGAAACATGTAAATATGAACACATTTGATTGTCCAATGTGCCGCTCTTGCATGGGTGGTACTGACATGAATCCCCAAGAAGATTCCGATTCGGATTCTGAATATGATTCTGATGGTGAATGGGATGATGAAGCAGAACGTGGAATTTTCCGAGCTTTTGGATATGGAATCGAGGGCTCAGAATCGGGGTCAAGTTCTGCATTGTCCGAGGAGGAAGAATATTCTAGTTTGCGATCTTTTAAGTGGATGTTTGAGCGACTAACTGACGATCCTACCATGTCGAGAACTAGATTTGATGTTGCAGAATCTAACGACTTGGCTTTAATGGGAGTGCGAAATATGTTCCAAAGAGCTGAAATGGAATTGCCATTTGATTTGGATGGAAACAGCATGGCAATTACACCCGTTAGCGCAAGAAGATCAGTGGCTCGTCGGCTTGAAGCAGAATTTGAATCGGTTGAAGTTTCGGAACAAGAGGAAGCCGAAGAACAAGATTTAGAAGCGGAAGCTGACCGCATTCATACTGAAAGACGCGAAGCTGATTTTAAAAAATATATGGATGAATTTATTAAAGAAGCGAAGAAGAGTATTTCTTATGAAGATTTACTAAAGAGTCATTTGTATAACAATTACAATATGGGTTATACCTTCGTTTCCTTTTATAATACTGAAAAAAAGGTGCACGAAAGAATGGAAGATCGTATTCATAGAATCGAAGCTCGAATGGATAGATATATTGATTAGGATATTAGATTTTTACATTTTTGAATTTTTGAATTTTTAATTTTTAATAATTTATTTTTTTTAATCTTGATTTTTAGTTTTGTGGAAAAAATAAAAAATTGAAAGGAAAAAAAAAAATTGAAAGGAAAAAATAAAAAAATTGGAAGGAAAAAATAAAAAAATTGGAAGAAAAAAGAAAAAAATAAAAAAATAAAAAAATAAAAAAATAAAAAAATTGGAAGGAAAAAATAAAAAAATAAAAATTGAAAGAAAAATAAAAAAAATAAAAAAAATTGAAAGGAAAAATAAAAAAGTTGAAAGAAAAATAAAAAGAAAAAGAAAATAAAAAATTGGAAAAAATAAAAAAATAAAAAAATAAAAAAATAAAAAAAATTGAAAGGAAAAATAAAAAAGTTGAAAGAAAAATAAAAAGAAAAAGAAAATAAAAAATTGGAAAAAATAAAAAAATAAAAAAATAAAAAAATAAAAAAAATAAAAAAAATAAAAAAATTGAAAGGAAAAATAAAAAATTGAAAGAAAAATAAAAAGAAAAAGAAAATAAAAAAATGGGAAAAAATAAAAAATAAAAATTGAAAGGAAAAATAAAAAATAAAAAAAGGAAAAAAGCGTTAGGAAAAAAATATAAATAAAATTGATTTTTTTTTATTACTTTTAGAATACTTAGTTAAAGAATCTATGTTTGATCCTAATCATGACTTCTCTAGTATCTTATCAAAACTTTCTGGATAAACGTGGTTTATTGTACCATAACTATCAGTGGGAAGGATTGGAATGGTGCTTACGTAATGAATTAAGCGAAACTATGTGCGGTGGTATAATCGCAGACGAAATGGGTCTAGGTAAGACTCTACTTATGATATCAACAATTTCATTTCATTTAATGCGAAGAACCTTAATTGTTGTTCCCCCTGTACTAATGAACCAATGGCAGCATCAAATTTTTATGTTGACTGGTCATAAACCATTGGTTTACCACGGACTATTAAAAAAAAAAATATTATTTGAAAATTTAATTCATGCTCCGATTGTGATTACTTCATACCATTGTATTTCTGTAAGTCCAAAAGATCCAGTTGCCGGGTTGTTACATAAAGTACAATGGAATAGGGTTATTTTTGATGAAGCCCATCACATGAGGAATAACAAGACGGGAGTATTCCTTGGGGCTTATAATTTGCGGTCCAAAATACGATGGTTCTTAAGTGGTACTCCGTTGCAAAACAAATTCAAAGATATTTCCAATTTACTTTTACTCTTAGGGCATAAAGGATCAATGAATGTGGCAAAACTGGGTAAACTATTAGAAGGTAAGATGATGCGTAGAACAAAATCGTCAGTTGGACTCCGTATGCCCGACCTCTTGGAAGAAAAAATACTTGTAGATTGGTCTTCTTGTCATGCCAAAGATGTGGCCACTGCTGAAGATATACATTCTTCTCTCTCCTTTTCGGGAGTTTCAATTTCTAAACAGCAATCACTTGGCCGATTTCTAAAAGATGGAAAAAGGCATTTGGTCGCGATTTTGAGAGCTAAGCAAGTATGTGCCTATCCACGATTGGTGTATGATTATTTGGAAAAAAGAGAAAGAACTAATAAGTATCAAATATATAATGGAGATCAAAAATTAAAAATGATTGTTAATAAAATAGCGGAAAAATTGAATAATGGAAACGGAAAAATAGTCTTTTGTCAATTTCGCGGTGAAATAGATTATTTAAAAGAGAAACTAACAAATTTGGGAGCGAGTGTGGGAGTGATGGATGGACGAGGCAAAGACACATTGGAAAATAAGTATTTGATTTTGTTGTTGCAGATACAATCTTGTTGTGAAGGATTAAATTTACAAAAAGATTATTCTGAGATTTACTTTTCTACAAATCAATGGAACCCGACTCTAGAGGAACAAGCGATCGGAAGATGCTATCGGCTTGGCCAAGAAAAGCCTGTTTATGTGTTCAAGTTTTTAATGGACAAGTTTCAGCCAGAGCAGGAAGGTAGTGAAGTTCGCCCATTGGCATTGGAAAATTACATTGGTAATGTGCAGGATAAGAAAAAAGCATTAGTTGAGGAATTTTTAATTGTTAAATAGATATTTTTTTTAATTTTTTGAATTAAATAAATTGGCAAAATAATTTTGAATTTTTTTAATAAAACTTGTCTTTTTTTTTTCTTCTTCAACTAATTGTTGAATTTCCTCTTTTTTAATTTCTTCTTCGTTATCTTCATTCTCTAGTTCTTCCTCAATTTGGTTATTCACTTCTTGATCTTCTTTTTTTAGGTCAACAGGGATTTCCTCTTCTTTGTTTTCCTCTTGTTTTTCCTCCTCTTTTTCCTCTACTACATCTATTGATGTTTCCTCTTCTTCTTCTTTCTCTTGTTTTTCCTCAACTGATTCTACAGAGATTTCCTCTTCTTCTTTCTCTTGTTTTTCCTCAACTGATTCTACAGAGATTTCCTCTTCTTCTTTCTCTTCAACTTCCTCATAGTTTCTTCCAATCAATGGTTCATGATTTTCAACTTCTATTTCTTCCACCATTTCATCATCTTCTTCATTAGGAACCTCTTCCTCCTTTGTTAAAATCCCAAGGTGACAGGATGAATTATGAATATTTGTTGGCTCGTCATCAAATTCTAATAATAATTCTTCATTTTTATTTTCGGCATTTATAGTCTCCATATTTTATAATACCCAAATATAAAAATATCATTTTTTATACCTATTTATATTGTTACTAAATTAAGAATATTTTATTCTTATTTATATTAATGTTTATTATTTTATGTTTTTCTTTAATTTTATTCTCCTCCTCTTTAAAAAAAGAAGGTTTGTTGCCCAATTACGCTGGATCGGCCAAGTTTAAAACCATGTTTGAACAATACAAACAATTGCGTTATTTACAAGATCCATTTAATTCCGATATAAATAAGTTGATTTTAATACAGAATAGTTCATTTTTAAACTTAGATTCAAAATTAAAACCTAATTATTTAAAGGGTTTAGATTTTTAAATGAAAAAGTCTAATATTTAATATCAAAATAAATTATTTTTTTTTCAATTAATTAATGATTTTATTATAATAAAGTATTATATATTAATTAAGCAACTTAAATTATATTTTTGAATTATTAATTAAATTTTTGTACAATTATTTTTTTTGTATTTTTAATTAAATATTTATAATATACAAATGATCAATTCCAATTCCTCTTCGAAAAGCTGTTTACTTGCCAATAAATCCAATTGTAATAAGGAAATGACAATTAAATATTTTCTTTCTCCTTCTGAATGGAAGATTGCTGGAACAAATGATTTTTATTCACCTACCGATGATACTGATGTAAAGTCGAATTCTCGTGTTAATTCTAGAAGATCTACTTCAGGGTATATATATGATGCCTCTTCCATACAAGAATCGCAAATTGGAGCACTCACTATTAATGATTCCTATACATGGACTCCAATTCCTGGATATATACATATTAGTAGAACAGAAATATTAAATTTTTATGATAAATTGTTGTTACAAGTTAATTTTCCTATTATTCAAGATCCTCAAGGAGAGCTAATCTTTCCGGAACAAATTAATACTTATGATTTTTTGGGACGCCCGTGCGTAATGACCAAAGCAGTAGATAAAAATCAATCCAATCGTAGATATTGGCAAATCGACGTTTATAACAAAGGAGCTGTAGTATTTTAAAATTTAATTATTTCTACCTTTTATTATTTTTTAATAATCTATATGAAATAGATAATTAAAACGCAAATTATTCAATTAATAAAAGACATTAATACCATTTATTATTTTTTTCTAATTACCTTTATGAAATAGAATTATGAAATACAAATTATTCAATTTATAAAAAACATTAATACTTAGTATTTGTTGGGCAATAGTTTTATCATTTTATAAGTGGGCGAATTGCATTGAAAATAGTTCTATCTTTATATCAGAATGAATTGCAAAGATGAAATAATTTATTGGTTGGAAAAAGATTATAACATTATATTATATAAAGAATGGGGAAGGGAAAACTTAAAATGTCAAGTAACAATGGAGGAATTGGTGGGTCGGGTGTATATGGATTATTTGGTACCACAATCCATTGTGATTCAGAAGATGATTCTTTATACTGCAGTCTAATGAAATTTATGAATGTACTTGTCCTGTTTATTATATTAGGTTACGTAATTTGGATTGTTTTTGTTGTTTTTGGGCCTACAATTCATAAAGGTTTATTTAAAAAACGTAGAAAATAAAGGAAATAATTAATATTGAATTATAATATGAGAAAGCTTCCAGACCATTTGGAAAACCCTATTGACAATTTAGTCTATATCATAGTGGAGTTTATATCGCCTTTATTTCATGAATTTGGATTAGGTCCTAATAGTATTACTACCTTATCATTACTATGTGGAATGTATTCTGGTTATCTGGTTTACCAAAGACAATTCCTTTGGGCGATTGTTTTGTATTCAATGGCTTATATTTTTGATTGTACAGATGGATATAATGCGCGTAAATATAACCAAGAATCAAAATTTGGTGACTATTATGATCATTTTAGTGATGTATTTAAATTTATTATGGTAATGATTGGATGTTATTTAGTAAATGTAAAATTGTTTTGGATATGTATGCCTATTGTTTTATTAGATTCGTTGTTAGTAATGGTGCATTTAGGATGCCAGGAAGTTTATTATGGTAAAAATAATTCAGATACTTTAAATTTTTTGGGGAAATGTCCTACATCCTCTTCCGAAGAAGTAGAAGGTTATTTAAAATGGACTCGTCATTTTGGAACTGGCACATCGACGTTGTTGGTTATTTTAATAATTTTGGTATATAAATTTTTTAACAAGAGATAAGATATTCAGTTCATACTTATTTTTTCTGGGATAAATAAAAATATAAGTTATTTATATTCTAAAAAATATAGGGAATTAGGTAATAGTAATTGTGTTTTTTATTATTTTTTATTAATAATATAAATTTTGTTATTAATCAAAAACTTATACTAAATAATTAATTAAGTTTTATACTTTCATAAGTTGCGTAAGATATTCCAGCAACTCCTGCCAAAGAGGCTAACACAATTTTTGAATTGATTTTGAAATTAAATAGTATTGAGGACATTATTAATGTAGTTATCATGTTAAGATTAACTACACTTATGGCTATTCCCCCACCTCCTGTAAGTGCAAATACATTGGCTATAGCTATGGTTGGGGAAATAATCCCAGGTATAACATATTCATATGATAACCATTCCTTATATTCCGTTAGGAGTATGTGCATTTGTTTTGGAAATTTAAAATATAGAAATACTAAACATAATGCTGCAAAGAATCCTGCATAAACTAAAACAAAACAGGCATAAAATATTTTAGATGAATAGTGAGTGGGAAGTTGATTTGGAATGTGGGTGTGGAAAAGATACCAAATAGTTAGGGCAAATATGTTATATATAGCAAACCAAAGCCAGTTCATTATAATAGGAAAAGTTTATTTTAAATGAAATATTTGAAATTCGTTTTTCCTCTTTTGGGTTGTACCGATTGGGGTGCTAAATAGAGAAATATTACGAATAGGAAAGTGAAAATTATATGGTTTTTGTAAATACATCGTATGGGTTCTTACCAATTTAGCTGGTCAAGCCATAGATAAATATGTTTTTCCCTGTTCTGGTATCTTGTTATAAATAAATAATGTGTTCCTTCGTGAACATAACCTCAATCTTGAATTTTTTGGCAATTTTTAAATTTCCCTTAGTTTGCCTTTTAAATTCTTTTAATATTATGTAGCCAATTTTTTAAATAAATATTATGGAAAATTTTATACTAAAAGAAAAAAATGTTAATTACGATAAGTTCTATTAATTTATGTAAATTTAGTATTAATTAAATATTTTATTTATTTCATATTTAATTAATTTTTTTTAATTTAACTTGTTATTGAAATTACAATATTTTTCTAGTAAAAGATTGAATTCCTCTTTGTTTATAGAAAAAATATTGTTAATTTGCTTATTATTATTTTTTAAATATGGGTTGTTTAGTTTAGATTTGTCGTTTGTTGCAATAACCACTCCGGTAGAATACAATGATGATAAAAAAGATAATCCAGATGGACTAGTAATTAATATATCATTGAAAATCAAATTTGATATAGATTTGGATTTCATGTCTATTGTTTCTAAATGTCTTCTTCCTATCAATAATTTAATATTTTTGCATTTTAATTTATTTTTAAAGTTTTCAAAATTTTCTTCTTTTCCTTCTGAAATTATAGTTATTTTCAATTTTCCATTATATAATGTTTCTATTCTTTGTAATACTTTTAAAAAATAATCCTCACTAAGAAATCGACTTTTGTATTCTTCTTTAACTATATTATTACTCATTATATCACCACGGCGAATGTGTACAGAAATATTTAAACAATCTTTATCATAATTTATATATTTTTTCTGATCAATGCGTATTTGTTCTTTCCATTTTTCAATTTTATATAAGCATTCAGAACTAATCTCTCTTTCTAGCATATTATTACGAATAAATATTTCGTCAATTAAATAAAGGGTAGTTTCTTGATTTTTATTAATAAGTAATTCATTTACATTATTCAAATTAGGCATTTCTTTAAATTTATATTTATTAATACTGGTATAATTGAATCCAAATAATTTATCATAATCTTTAGAGGTTCTTAAAAATGGAGTATGAATATATTCTATGTGATTAAATTTACTTATGAAATTTAAAAGATAAAAAATATATACTGAATTATGTCCTATTCCAGCACCATTGTTTTCTTTATAGCTTACATAAATAGTCATTTATCTATACATAAAGTTATTATTTTATTCTAATTAAATTACCTAATATAGTATTAAATGAATAAATAAATGAGTGATAAAAATAAGAAATGAGTGATATAAATAAGAAGTGAGTGACAAAAACGAGAAATGACCAATAAAAAAATATGTATTATAATATGGGTTTAATATTATCTTTAAACATATAAATAATGGTCCATTGTTTTATGTGTTATGAAAATCACCATATTTCCAAATGTACAAAATCGATATCAGAGTTGCATGAGTTGCTTTTAAAGAAGTTAATTAATGAGAAAAAATGTATATTAACTAACCGATCGAACAGAGATGCTTTGCGCTCACAACATATAATATCTGCCCTTTCAGTATCTCAAATGAAAGTTTTGTTAAAAATAGATAGGTATGTTCCAGTTAAACATTTACGGAAAAAGATTTTTGATAAGTACGATAAACTTTCTAACAACTTATTTCGATTTCATGTTGACTATCCGTATTATGAACAAGTTTTGTCTCAACCCCCGGAGCTTCCAGCAGACCAAGAACAAATACGCCAAGATCTGGAACGTCAGTTTACGTATTTAATATTTGAGTTAAACTATTTGGATTCCAGAGACTTTATCTATTTCGTGCGTAACTTGCCGGACTATTTTCAAAGATTTGTAAATGGGCATGTTAATTATCAATATCCCATTCGCGAGCCCACCACACCTCCTTATTCACCACCCCCTCCGTTGCCACATTCTATTGTTTGTTCATTGTCAAGTGTGGAAAATCAGAATGAATACGATTGCGCAATTTGTCAACAGATAAAGCAACCCAATACCAAAGTAACATTTAATTGTAGTCATTATTACTGCGTTGAGTGTATTGATAATTACATAAGACATATCAATAGAATACCTAGATGTCCTTTATGTCGAAGAGATGTTAGTTCAATGAATTTATTGGATGAACAAAATGAAAAAAAAATAAAACTTTTATTAAATATTAATTAAATTTATCTAATTTTGATAGTCTTCCTCTTCGATTTCCTCCTCCTCTTCGTAGGGAATGATAGTATTAGTTTCTGGATCCAATGTGCCTACTACTTCTGAGGTTGATTCATCGTACAAGGTGTTGTCATGAGTTTTCAAATATTTCTTTCCATCAATTTCAATTCGCTTTACTTTTACTTTCTGGGGTTCTTCTTCTGCGACTGGTTCTTCGGCTTTTTCAACCACAGGTTCTTGTACTTTTTCAACCACTGGTTCTTCTACCTTTGTTGTTTCCGCCTTTGGATTAGCTGCAGCTTCTTTCTTTGCTTTCTTTGTTGCCTCTGCTGCCTCTTTCTTGGCTTTCTTTTCGGCTTCAGCGGCTTCTTTCTTGGCCTTCTTTTCGGCTTCTGCTGCCTCTTTCTTGGCTTTCTTTTCGGCTTCAGAGGCTTCTTTCTTAGCCTTCTTTTCGGCTTCAGAGGCTTCTTTCTTAGCCTTCTTTTCGGCTTCAGCGGCTTTCTTTTCTGCTTCAGCGGCTTTCTTTTCTGCTTCAGCGGCTTCTTTCTTGGCCTTCTTTTCGGCTTCTGCTGCTTCTTTCTTGGCCTTCTTTTCTTCAGCAGATTCCTTTGCAGGGGTTATAATAGAAACTTGTGATTCATCGGAAACTGATTCTGTGTCAACCTCTGAAGCCTTTGCTAGTTCTTCAAAGATGTCTGCCACTGGAGAAACCGATACGATTTCCTTCTTTTCTTTCTTGGGTCTTCCACGCCTCTCTACCTTTTCAGGAAGAATTAGGTGTTCTTCTGGAATCTCTGTGTTATTTTCTGCTAGGAATGCCTTAGCTTGAACTAAAGTACATTTTCTTTTCTTTAATACTTCAGTGTAATGTTTGACTTTGCGTCCTTTGAGATCCTTGTACCCCATCAAGGTTTTGTCTAGTCTCTGTTGAATGGTTCCACAGACTGGTACACCATCGACTAGTTCTCCTCCGAGGCACTTGGAGCAAAAGGAATCGTTTTCTTTAGCACCATCGCATTGAGTGAATAGACCATCATTGAAAACCAATGCTTGGCAGGAATCTTGCGACACTTTATTAGGGTTAAATGGAATAGGAATAGATTTTTGCTTACCTGTTTTAGCAGGTTTTCCCTCCTGCTGGATTGTTGCCATTATCTCTGTTGAAACGTCTAGTTTAGCGAGATCTTTCAATACCAAATCGGCATCGAAATTATATTTCTCACCACACCAGCGTACCCAGTGAGTGGCATAATCCTTGGCATAGGATTGGAAACCTTCAAGAGCTGATTGAGATACAACTACTTTGCGAGCGGATGACATGTTGATTGATCGTTTTGGTTGGTTCTTATTAAAAGATTTTTAAGTATTCTAAATAAAAAAAAATAAAATCAATTTTTTTTTTCATTTTTTTTTCTATTTTTTTTCTAAGAGAGAATGCCATCTAGTTAACCCTTTTCTCTCTGTCTAATCAAGGGTATATACGAAAACTAGTTTTTCTCTATGTATTTAATGTGTATAGACACTACACCAGGTGAATGGAGTGTATACGAAATTTCTTCATCTCCATCGTTCCGTATAAACATTCCATATTTCACATAAGAGCTAATTGGGCAGTTTCGGTGTGCACATCGTCCAAATCCTAAATAAATACGACTGGATGCTGACTCAGCAGCTCCTACGAGTGTAGTGACTGACAAGTTATATTCATTATAACAATTACACTTGTCGTTTTGAAATAGATTGTCTGCACAATCATAACATAATGCAACTACATAACCAAATATAGATGCATGATCAAGACATTTCTGACAATGTAAAGGTCCTACATTTCTGAAATGCCAATAACGCACTTCATATTCTGATAGAAACTTACTATATCTTAACATGCTATTATCTAACACGAAGTATCCTGGTTGTTTTTCGTTGTTCATTATTTATATTTAATAAAATTATATATTTTAAATAATAATCAATTTTATTTTAATACATTATTGTTAGATTCTAACAAAAAAATGTGAAAATATATATAATGAAGGTTATTATAATTGGTGCAGGACAATCCGGGTTAGTAGCATGTAAAACATTTATTGAGCTAGGTTATGAAGTTCTTGTTTTTGAAAAATCTTCTTATAACGGATTGTTTTACACTATTCCTGAGCAAGATTATTTCCGTTGGTCTAGTTCACGTTATATATCCGGCTTTAGTGATTATCCGATTCCGGACGAAGGAACTGCATGGTTGACTATAAGACAATATCAACGTTATTTAGAATCTTACAAGAACCATTTTGGGTTAGATAAATATATTCATTATAATTGTAAAGTGACAAGTGCATATCCTAACAAAAAAGGATGGGTGGTTGTTTATGAAAAAGATACCCAATATTTTGAGCAGTATTGTGATAAACTCATTGTTTCAACTGGTTTAAATAGTGTGCCGAAATACCCATATTTGGGCGATTTTAAAGGCAAAGTCATTCATACTCATGATATTTATCAAATGAATAAGGATCAATGGATGAATCTTTTTCGTGGAAAACGCGTGTTAGTTATGGGTGGTGGGGAGTCTGCATTTGATATTGGCAGAGTCGCGGTAGAGTATGCCAATAAAGTCTATTATTGCAGTAAAAACTATATAGAATGGTTTCCCGATGCCGGTCGAACAATGGAAGAAAATAAAGAATTTGAGGATTGTTATCGTACTACTGATTTGGGATGGAAAGACATTAGTACGCCTACTGATACTCATCTCAACTATATTGAGTATAGTCTTCCTACACCTGTGTCCGGATTTTGGCATAATTTTGGCAGACAAATATTCGTTTTGGCTCTTGGACGACCTGTTAGGTGTAGTCACAATCATAAAGAACTCTGTGATTTAACCGATACACCTGAAAATCTTTTTGCAAAATATGTTGTGAAGCGCACTCCATTTATGTGTGATATTCACATGGGAAAAGTCAATTTAATTAAATATCCCACTGAATTTCAGACTAATTTTGTCATTTCAGATGCAAAAAAATACAAGGTCGACATTATTATTTGTGCTACTGGATATCAAAAAGAATTTCCATTTTTGAAAGAAAAATATTATAAAACTCCATTGATTAAAAAAATTATTCCAGAGAAGTATCCTAACATTGCCTTTATTGGTTTTGCTCGTCCTACTATGGGTAGTATAAATAATATTGCCGAAATGCAGAGTTGGTGGGCTGCATTGTATTGGAAGAATCAGTTGTCTTATTCGATACGCAATTTAAAATGGGCGAGAGGTGAAGATCCATTAGATATTGAAAATGAGCACGTTACCACTATTGTTATTGGCAATTATTATATGAAAGATTTAGCCATGGATATGGGAATACACCCCGATTTAGTTCAAATACTTATTACAGATCCTGTTTTATGGGCTAAAATCATTCATTCTACTATTCATCCTATGTTATATCGATTACAAGGCCAATTTTCATATCCTGGTAGTCGAGAAGTCTATATGAATACTTTGCCTAGTTTTGATGAAAAAATACGCTATGACAATGGTGATATTAATTCATCTATGATTCAATATTATTCATTTTTTTCTTTACTTCACATTCTATTTATTTTGTTAGTCTTCATCATTATCTTCTTTATTTTATATTTTTTGCAAAGAACTTCCAAATCCAAGCAGAATCTTTTGCTTTCTACTTTTATTGTTTCTTATGTTGCTATTGTACTCATTTATCGATTTTGGTTGTAAAAAAAAGGGATTTATTTTTTTTTTTAAAACATTAAATTAAAAACTACCTAATACCAACATTGCGAATCTCTATCGTATTTTTCTTTTGTCATTGCATCTGGATGTTGCAATGACAAATTTTTCACTTCATTTGCCACTTCTTCTCGAATTTCTGGCGTATCTGGATAATGCACACAAGTCGATTCATTGTCTTCATCCACTTCTCCTTCTTCTCTTGAAATGTCTTTCTCCAGCTTTTCCTCTGCTTCTTCTAGCAGTTTTTTTATATGTTTCTCCTTTCTTTTTATGGATTCTTCTTCTCTTTCGGCAATACGCATCTGTTCTTTGTAAGTTTCGCTTTCTACTATAGGTGGAGGATAATCCGGCGATCTTGGACTTTCTATTACATTTAGATACATTGGAACTTGTTTATGCACTCGATCATACTCCGTCTTTGCTTCATCTAGCTTTCGGACTTGTTCTTCTGGAAAAACACTTGTATAACTTTCTAACTCCACTATTCTTTTTCTTGCTATCTGCAATTCTTTTTCTATTTTTTCTACATATTTTATATCTACTACTTCCATCTGAGATTTAGCGACTACACGTGGAGCTTTCGCTCCTGAGTGTTCGCTTATTGGAGATTCTGTTGGATGAAGAATCTTCAGCAACATATCTCTTTTTGTCGCTGCATCCAGCTCTGCTTTTACCTCTTTTCTTGAGTAATTCTTTAACATCACCAATGTTTCCTTTTCAGAAACACGCAATTTCCAAGCTTTTCCTTGGTCCATTATTTTTATTGCTTTATAAACGATCTCTCGATCATGCCAGCATTTGAAATGAACAAATGCTTGCCATTCACCTTTTGAATTTAGTATAAGATCAATATCACCTACCTCTCCAAAGTACTTCTCCATAAGTACTTTTATTTCGTCCGCATTAAAGCCAAATACATTAGGTACGAATACGCTGTTCATCATTTTTACTTAAGTTGGGTTGAAAGAAAGTGTATGTTATGGTAGATACTATTATTCAGTAAAAAGTATTTCAATTTTTTTTATTCTTTTTTTTTCTTCCTTTTTAACTTATTTCTACAGAAGGAGTCTACCATTCACTCTCGCATATAGGAAAATCTATTATTTTTTTCAAAAATTCTGTGTCATTTTTTTTGTCTAATAATTCGTGTATAGAAGGTATGCAATCTTTTTTTTTTAAAAAAACATCTTGAGTATTGATTCTGCGATTTGCACGCAAATACAATATGTATAACGCAATAAGTAGTAAAAAGGACATTATTATTATCGGTTTTTTATTAAGAATGATTGTTTTATAGGTTTAGTTGAAAGAAAGACTATATTATGTTGAATACTATTATATAATAAAAAGTATTTCAATTTTTTATTATATAATAGTATAATAGTATAATAGTATTCACACATTTCAACTCCCCCAAAAATATTCTTTAAAAATAAAATTGATCAATGAAACTATTTTATTTTTATGTTAGAACTAACATGAATCTAACAAATAAACTATTAGCTATTCAAAAACTCGATCTTCCATATGACATTACAAATGAAATCAATTCCTATTTATTCTTAACATTTCAGCAAGCACATCAAAAAAAAATGCATCTGGTATTTTACGATATTATTCATTGTAGTGCTTATTGTGATACATGTGGCAAATTTTTAGTTTCCACTATTTATTCTTCACGTAATGGATATGAAAAATGTTGTTCTTATGAATGTGTTGACGAGTATCCTGGATTGTATTATTGTTACACATTTTTAAATGAACATCTTCTCTAACAAAAAAAAGGATTTCATTTTTTTATTGTGTTATATGGAAAACCAAAAATCAGTGGGACGGACCCTACCAAAATAAAGAATTTCATTTTTTTTTTAAAAATTCAATTTTTGGCATTTCTTTATGATATTTATATCGTGAGTTTACCCAACAATGATAGTGAATAATTTCCTCTTTATCTAAAAACCTTTGTGAAGGATGTGAATGTGGGGTAGCTATAAATTCCATTGGTTTTATATTTTGTGTATCAATAATAGTTTTATTATATTTCGATTCTCCAACATATATACATAAGTCAAGAATATTATTATTTATTATATCGCTATCTGATTTGTTAGTTAATATATTACTTTGCATTGTTATTGTCTTTCCTTGATATTTTGATAAAAAATCAATTAAACTTTGATGTTTCGGTAAATAAATGAATTCATCTGCATCTATTAAAGCAATTTTTCCACATTTATTTCTAAAAGCATTAACACCTATACAAAATGAAATTCTTTGAATTTCATTCCAATGATGGTAACCTCGGTTTTTAAAAGGACTATAACTAAATTTTACACAATGTACCTTACCTATATATTTTTTACAAATATCACTTGTACTCACGTTGTTTTCATATTCATTTTTATTATCAATTTTATAATAATATTGATTATGTTCATTTATTGGATTATTTTTATTATCGTCATTATCAAAAATAACAATTCCTGAAACACCTAACTTTAAATTATATTCAATCCATTCCTCCAATCTATGTGAATAATCTTTGCACATTGTAGATATAATTATTGAATCTCGATTAAGAGATAATTTGCAATTTTCAAACGGAAATGAAAGAACAATTTTTTTTTTTTTAACCTCAATATTATCTTCATTCTTAAAAGTTATATCTTTAATATAACTAATTTTATTGTAAATCTCTATGTAAAAATCACTACTTTCTTTACTAAATATAATTTTATTATTAATATTTGGATTTATTGTTATTGATGAAAATTTACTACTATATTGTCCGTATATAATTATTTTATCTTCCTCATTTAAGCAAACATCATTAAATAAAATAACATCCATATTATATAATAAACAAATAAAAAAATAAAACCCTTTTTTTATTTGTTTTATCCTTTTATTTTTTTATTTTTTTTAAATCTCTCTAATCTCACCTCTAGCCAATGATTTACGATAATAGTATCGCATATCACTCTCACCTATTTCTGCACATTCTTCGCAACAAAATTTGCAATTAGAGAACAATATGCTTCTTTCTACGAATTCATCATAACATTTAGCATAACAATCATAATTGTCACATTCATATTTATCGTCGTGACGATCTTTTAGTTCATCTAATACTTGTTTCATAAACACACGATGTTCACAATTAAACTCACCTATATAATCCTGCAATTCTTTTGGCAGCTCCTTTACTTGTTCTCGTAGAAATTCCATTTCGTTGTTGTTGATTTTGATAATTGATTAATTATTGGGGGAAATAAAATAAATAAATAAATAAAAATAATCAATTTTTTTTTTTATTTTTTTTTCAAGGGTTAATAAATCATTCCTTATTGTTCTGATAAATATTTTTCTATTATGTGATAGTCTACCTTTTTTGAATCAATAATAACGAAATCCGCGGGTTTGTATTTCCGGCAATTACTACATCCTAAATCCATATTAAGACAATCTTCTACTGGCAATTCTGTTAGTGCGCACCGAGTGATATTGTTGCTGTCAACAAATGTTTTCCAAGACGCTAATCTTTGGTTTCTGCAATCAATTAGTTTTTTGCATAAAGCAAGGTTTAGAGTAGAAGATGTTTGCGACATTGTAAACGAGCTTTTTGTTAATAACTTAATTATTGGGTGAAATAAAATAAATAAAAATACAAAAATCAATTTTTTTTTTTTTTTTTTTTCCAAGGGTTAAATTTGTGGGTAAGATTTAAAATATTTATAAATTTTATAATATAATGTTTATAAATGGTCAAATCCTTAAATTAACTACTCAAGTTTCATTAGACAATACTCAGCTTAATAATCTTATTTCTTATTTAAATAGTAATAAATTTGTTATTAATTCTATTGAAAACCTAGGTAATAATAAATCTTTAGTTAAATCTTCTACCAATATATCTAACAATATATTATCTAATATTATTATAGAACCTTTTCCTAGTGAAATAATTAAAAGTGTGAGTTCAAGAGTTTTAGTTTCTACAATGTATTTTACTTCAAATAATAATGTTTTATCTTTTTTATCATATCTTAATAATAGTGGTATTCCTATGGATTCTATTACTAATGATCCCTTACCTGACGGATCTAGTATAATTAATGTTACAAATAGCATTATTTACAATTGTTATAATGGTAATTTCTCGTTATGTACAACGGCAGAATGTCAATTAGGACGAGATGGAAAAATATATAATTGTGCTTGTACAAATCAAACTGCTAATGCTGTTACTTGGAATGATCAAAAAAAATTAAATACTCTAGCAAATAACAATGTTTCTTTATATAGTAACAATAATGAAATTAATACGTTATATGTTTGTTCTGAAACTACAGACTTGTGGTCTGATTGTTTAAATCAAAAATGTGAAATTTTAAACAATAATGAAACTATTTGTTCTTGTTTACCTGGAACTCCTAATATTCCTTTTATGTATGGAGCTAATGTTTCAAATCCAACTGGAAAACCTATTCAACTTCAAAATGGATCTACTATTTATATTAAAGAAATATGTCCAACGGGCAATATTCCTAGTGGAGTATCAATATTTATTTTTACAATTACAAATTATATGAATAATACTTGTGATTGAAACAATTGCATTTATTTTCGTTTAAAAATTTTCGGTATTAAAAAAATTGAATTATTTTGAAGTATATTTGTTAGTTTAATCAAATATGCAAACCATTCTAACAAATCTATTAGAAGGCCGTGGTACACCACAAATGATTCAAGATACTATACAAAAGTATAAGTCATCTTATTCATTTGATCAATTCTGTTTAAATTATGGAAGACCAAATCATCCTATTGTTATAAATCCTTGGTCATTGTTTCATATTTTGTTTCATTCTAACAAAACAAAGAAATATTCTATTCTTCCTTTTCTAGATGAAATACCACTATCCTATCAGCGATATAGAGTGCGAACTACTTTTCATAATATTGGCGAAACCTTTTTGCCTATGGATATTGTACGATATATAGAAGCTTTTATTTAATACTCGACTATCTATAAAACAATATAAACTAACAAATTTGGCGCGAAACCTATATCAAGGGTATATATACTTTTCGTAAAGGGTATATACTCTTTTTTCATCCTTTATTGGACCTCCAGAAATGAGTGACAAAAACCAGAAATGAGTTATAAAAATGACCTTTAACTTAGGCAATAATTATACGAAAAAAAAGGGGTTTATTTCTATAATAATTTAAACTAAAAATAAGTATTGTTCAAATGCTATATTAAACTCATTCGCTATTCTAGCTATCCTGTCTGGTTCAAATACATAAGCGGCTAATTCTTCTGCAAAATTAATACAACGATCCCTCATAACTTGTGTGTTTAATGTGAAAATATTAGGGTTTTCAGACAAGTTACGCCAATCTACTTTATTTATTTTTTTTTTTAATATATGAATTGCATTTGGATTATAAGATAAACATTCCCAACTTATACCTCGATGATCTAGCAAATTATCCAATAAATGAAGTGGATTTGGACTTAATGATAACCTATGCACATCAATTTTGTCTAGATGCTTTTCCATTATCTTACTAACATTAGGATTAGGATTTGAAGTAATACCTATCCAATCTATTTTATCAATATTTTTTTCCATTATAAGAATTGCGTTAGGATTTCTTGATAACCAATACCAACTCACTTTATCTAGATTTTTTTCCAATATTGGAATTGCGGATGGGTTCAACGATAAACAATCCCAATTTACTTTATCTAGATTTTTTTCCAATATTGCAATCGCATTTGGATTTCTTGATAACCAATACCAATTCACTTTATCTACATTTTTTTCCAATATTGGAATTGCAGCGACATTCGATGATAGACATCCCCAAATCACTTTATCTAGATTTTTTTCTATTAAATGAATTGCAGAGACATTCGATGACAGACCCATCCAATTCACTTTATCTACATTTTTTTCCAATATTGGAATCGCATTTGGATTTCTTGATAAATTATACCAATCTACTTTATCTAAATGTTTTTCCAATATTCCAATTGCCTCAGTGTTTGATGATAGACTGCTCCAATTTACTTTATCTACATTTTTTTCTAATATTGGAATTGCATTAATGTTTCTTGATAAATCTGACCATCCACATTTGTCTAATTTATCCAAATTTTTTTCTAATATTTTTATCGCTGCTGCATTCGAGTTGTAAGCTAATTTACAAATATCCAATTTATTTTCTGGGATAATGCAATTAAATACAGGTTGAAATGTCATTATTAATATTTATGAGTATTACTAGATTTTTTATTATTTAATAATCAATTTTTTTTAAAAAAGTTACTCTATAAATTGCCCTATTATTTATAGAGTTACTTTTTATACTAATAATTACCTTTATTAAGTATAAAATATATTGTTTGCTACCATCCTTTAATACTGACCAACAAGTACAATACAAAAGAAATCAGTGACAAAAACTAGAAATCTGTCACAAAAAATTCCTTTAACTTATGCGTAAATTATAAGAAAAAAAGACGGGGGTTATTTAACACTCTAAAACCATACCAGAAATCTGTCGCAAAAAAATACTCTAATTAATACACTTTCATCCTTTATTGGACCACTAGAAATCTGTCGCAAAAAAATACTCTAATTAATACACTTTCATCCTTTATTGGACCACTAGAAATCAGTCACAAAAACTAGAAATCAGTCACAAAAATACCCTTTAACTTATGCACCAAATACAGATAATACACGAAAAAAAAGGGTTTTGTTTAAATACTTAAAAATCACTTACTAAACCATCTACCAATCTGTTTCATCTACATAGCCTTGATAACCCTTACGCTCTGGATAACCATTCGCTTCAAATTCCTCTTCATCCTCTGAATCCGACCATTCCGCCCATGATCTCATTGGCACTCGCTGTTGTCTCGGTTCCGTGGGAACCTCGACTTCTTCTTTTATTATTGCCGCTTCTACTGGAGCTACTACTGCAACTGCTGCTGGTTTCTTTGCCATTTCCGCAAAACTTACCTTTTTCTGATGTTCTCGAATTGTTACATTTGCAGACAATGCTGGAAATTCTTCTGGATAATCTTCTTCTCCTTCTGATTCTCCATCTGAATCCAATGCTGCAAATACATTTTTTTCTACTTTTTTCTTTGTATTTGTTTTTTCGTTCGTTTCGAATTCAAAACGTTTGAACGATTTTTCACTTTTTTTTTTATCATTTTTTAGCTCTTTGCAATAACTTTTTGTATGTCCTTTTTTATGGCAGTATGTGCAGTTTAAGTTCAACAAAGTTGGACAAACTACTTTTCCTCCTCTTTCCTTTCTCACGAAATGAGAAGAATATTCTGATTCCGACTTACCTGCATCAAAGCACACTTTGCAGAAAATTTTTACTGACTTTACTGACGACATATTTACCACTACTAAGCACTAAGCACGACAAGATTTTGATGATCTAATTATTTCCAATTACTCAGCACGACGATTTTGATGATATAATTATTTCCAATTGATTGATAAGTATTTTTATTTAAAATTCATATCAATTTTTTTTTCCATTTTTTTTATTTTTCTATTAACTTGATTTAACTGGAAAAACCTTATTGATTAAAATGGTGCAACATCTAATTTATTTTCTTTTTTTATCAGTAGCACCGGCACCACTATTATTTAATTCTTTATAAGTTTAAACCATGACTTCTACCACGCGGTTGACCCATCATTTGATGCGCCAGAATTATCCATACCATAACTTTGTTTAAGTAGCTGGCCCATTGATAGCAAAAAAGCACTTACCAGTGCATTATGCATTGTTTTAGTATCACGAACGGATGCCTTTCCACCATTTTGTGGGAAAAATAAATCAAAATGGGCAATAACAATATTGGCTTTGATTCCGCCTAAAGCATTTAGTAAAAATGCTAATTGTGATTGCGGAGTATTAAGTAAAGCTGCTGCATCGAACATGCATGTCCAAATCACTTGTGGGACGGCTGATCCAATCGCACCCGCCGTATCCAAAGCAATCTTTTGGTTGGCTTGGTCTAGCTGGGTAAATTGGAATGAAGCTTGAATTGCATTTCTCAATGCTTCAGGGACAACGGGACCTTTCGCTAGAGCGGTAAACTTTTGTTTAGGAGTTTGACTCGACATTATATAATATATAAAATAAAAAAAAAAATTACAAAAAAAATAATTATATACTTTATTATAAACAACGTACAAGATTCATTAGACTTTATGAAGCAGACAGGAATAAATAGAAAACCATATAGGAAATCTCAAAAGTACTTGATTGTCGAGATTTCGACAATGAAGAACAAATTTTTTCCTTATAAATTTTGTTTTAATAAATTTGGATAATTAGAAGTTAGGATATTTACGCGAATTTCTGATAATGCTGTAAACCATGACTTCTACCACGCGGTTGACCCATCATTGTATGCGCCAGAATTATCCATACCATAACTTTGTTTAAGTAGCTGGCCCATTGATAGCAAAAAAGCACTTACCAGTGCATTATGCATTGTTTTAGTATCAC
>Ga0209137_1000671_pt1 | contig 35544 bp, 44 predicted proteins | sample SaaInl5LU_22_DNA_FD_184642 | JGI IMG/M metagenome (GOLD analysis project Ga0209137, IMG submission 184642) | Marine microbial communities from expanding oxygen minimum zones in the Saanich Inlet - ESP_105LU_22_DNA (SPAdes) (version 2) | ecosystem: Environmental > Aquatic > Marine > Intertidal...
AAAACCCCCACGACAAGCGGCGGAATGACGGAAATATAAAGCCCCGATGTCCGAAACCGCATCTTGAGGGGGAGCGCGTGGATCCAACCCCGATGCCTGCGCGGCAGCGCCGCCGCACCTGCCGGGCTGCGCGCCCGCCGGATCGCACGCAGGCTTTCGAAAAACATCAGCCCGCCGATAATGCCAAGAAAGACGACATAGCAAAGCTTGACTAACAGATCGACCTGACCGATCGCGGTCAGCGCGGCGAAAATCTGTACCCCTACCGCCGCACCGACCAAGCCGCCGATCAACAAAACCGTCCCCATGCGTAGATCGACAGTCTTGCGCTTGAGATGGGCCAATACCCCCGAAAAGGACGAGGCCACGATCTGATTGGCCTCGGTCGCCACGGCGACAGCGGGGGGAATGCCGATGAAAAACAGCAGCGGCGTCATCAAGAACCCGCCACCCACGCCGAACATGCCCGACAAGACACCGACGATCCCACCCAGCCCAAGCAGCAAGAACGCGTTCACGCTGACTTCGGCAATGGGGAGGTAGATTTGCATGACGTTACGGCCAATTGCCCGTTATTCGCGTCAGCCTTAGCGCGCCATGCGCGCCAAGGCCAGACGTGAGATCACCCGCACCCTGCGACGGATCGGAACAGGCGGCGCGCATGGCGCGCTCAGATCACCATCACATCAAGCGGCGGAAAGCCGTTGAAGCCGACCGAAGCATAGGACGAGGTATAGGCACCGCAGTTGCGGATGATCACTTTATCGCCCGATTTCAAGGCCAAAGGCAGCGCGACGGGGCGCTTTTCGTAAAGCACATCGGCACTGTCGCACGACGGCCCGGCCAAGATGCAGGGGCCTGTCGCCTCGCCATCATGGGGGGTGACGAATTGGTAGCGGATCGCCTCGTCCATGGTTTCGGCCAGACCCGAGAACTTGCCGATATCGAGATAGACCCAGCGATGCAGATCATCCTCGGATTTGCGCGCGACAAGCAATACCTCGGCCGCGATCATGCCTGCCTCGGCCACCATGCCGCGACCGGGCTCTGCCATGATGCGGATGCCTGCTGGGAAATGCGCGGTGACTTGGGCCATCACGGCCTCGGCATAGGCGGTCGGATGGGGGATTGCCTCGCCGTAGAAGGCCGGGAAACCGCCGCCGATGTTGAGCAGGTCCAGATCGAACCCTGCCGCCACTGCCGCGTCCCATACAGCCGCGATCTGTGCCAGCGTATCGCCCCACATCAACGGGTCGCGCGTTTGCGATCCGACATGGAAGCTCAGCCCAACAGGGCGCAGGCCCAGATCACGCGCCTGTGCCATCAAGGCCAGCGCCGTGTCGCGGGTGGTGCCGAATTTGCGCGTCAGCGGCCAATCCGCGCCAGAGGCTTCGACCAGCAGGCGGATGTAGACCTCGGCGCCCGGTGCATGGGCGGCGATCTTCTCGATCTCTTCGGCGGCGTCTGCTGCAAACAGCGTGATGCCCACCTGATGCGCATAGGCGATATCGGCCACGCGTTTGATCGTGTTGCCATAGGAAATCGTATCGGGATGCGCGCCATGGCGCAGGCACAATTCGATCTCGCCACGCGAGGCGGCATCGAACTTGGAGCCCAGCGCGACGAGGCGCTCGATGATCTCGGGCGCGGGGTTTGCCTTGACCGCGTAATGGATCGCAGCCTGCCCAAGCCCTGCAGCCAGCGCGCGGTACTGGGTATCGACGCGGTCAATCTCGATCACCAGCGTGGGTCGTGCAAAATCGGTCGCGGCAATGAATGCCTCGAGGCGCGCGGACGGGACGGGAAAAGAGGCCGAGAAATCGGCATTCGTAGCGTTCATGGTCATCTCCGACAGACCGGGGGCAAAAGCCCCGCAAAGTTCCAAGGGAGACGTTACCGTCGCTACGTAACTGCGATGGTTATGCCGGCTAGCCGGAGTACCACCCGTGACAGAGGCGCGTGCGTTGGCGTCTTGCGGCGGGCATATGAGGCCGTTTCCCTGTTGATGCAAGCAAAATTTTTGTGACGCTCCCGGTTTTTTCGATGCATGCGCCAAAAGCGGTTTTTCGCAGCCTGACATCAGCAGGCATGATCTGCCCCAATGCACAGGATCGGTGCAGCGGCGGGGAATACATCGCCATCCCATTGCGCGATAAGATCGCGCCCATCACCCAAGGAATGGAGCCGCGCCATGACCCCCGAAACACAGAAAACCAGCGGTGCAAGAATCGGGCATGTGCATCTGAAAGTCGCCGATCTTGCGCGGTCGGTCGCCTTTTACCAAGCGGCACTCGGCCTTGAAGTACAACAATATTTCGGCACGGAAGCGGCGTTTTTGTCCTTCGACGGCTATCACCACCACCTTGGGCTGAACACCTGGCACAGCGCGCGCGGCCCACGCCCGGCGCCCAATGCGACGGGGCTTTATCACACGGCCTTTCTCTACCCTGATCGTGCCGCATTGGGGCGCGCTTTGCGCCGCGCGATCGATGCCGGTGTGCGTTTGGAGGGGGCGGCCGATCATGGCGTGTCGGAGGCGGTTTATTTCAGTGATCCCGATGGCAATGGGATCGAACTTTACTGGGACCGTGCGCCGCAGGATTGGCCGCGCGACAAGGCAGGGCAATTGGCGATAGGCAATGCAGGCTTGGATCTCGCGGCGCTTTTGGCCTTGGCCTGAACGGCGCGATGATGGCACGCGCATGCCGATCGGCACCGTGACGGCCTAAGCCTGTGGACAGCCCCGCGCCCGCGCGTCATGCTGGGCCGCCGAAACAGGGAAAATCTGATGCGCAAATTCCTCGTGGTGCTCGATGACACCCGCGAATGCCTCAACGCCATGCGATTTGCCGCCATGCGCGCGGCCAATACGCAAGGCGGGGTCGAAATCTTGTCGGTGATTCCCCCCGATGAATTCAACCATTGGATCGGCGTGGCCGAGGTGATGCGCGCCGAGGCGCGCGAGCGGATCGAGGCGCATTTCAACGTCTTCGCCAAATGGATGCGTGACCGCCAAGGCGTGGACCCCTCGCTCGTGATCCGCGAGGGCGAACCCGTGACGGAGATTCTCGCCCACATTCGCGAAGCGTCCGAGATCGGGGTGCTGGTCTTGGGTGCGGGTGCGGGCAAATCGGGTCCGGGGCCGCTGGTAACCGCGATGATCAGGCAATCGGGCACTTTGCCCGTGCCGATCACCATCGTGCCGGTAGAACTGAGCAAGGAACAGCTGGAACAGATCACCTGAAGCCAGGTCGGATATGTCTTAACGGCGGTCGCGGCGACCAGCGCACGGGCCCACATCAATGCCGACCGGGCCGGCGCGCGAAAAGTTTAGAACGGTTCCAAAACTTGACTCTGCCAGCGTCCGCGCGCATATCTGCACAAAGCGATAAGGAACGCGTCCCATGTTCATCCAGACCGAATCCACCCCCAACCCGGCCACGCTGAAATTCCTGCCCGGCCAGACCGTGCTCGAGATGGGAACCGCGGATTTCCCCAGCGCCGCAGCCGCCGAGAAATCGCCCTTGGCCGCGCGCATCTTTGCGGTCGACGGCGTGACGGGCGTGTTCTTCGGGACCGATTTCGTGACCGTGACCAAGGCCGAAGATGCCGCGTGGGAGCATATCAAGCCCGCCCTTCTGGGTGCGATCATGGAGCATTACCAATCCGGCGCGCCGGTGATGGAGGGTGAAGGCGGCGGCACCGGTGGCCACGCCGAGCATAGCGGCGAGGATGCCGATATCGTCATCCAGATCAAATCACTGCTTGATACCCGCGTGCGCCCTGCCGTGGCCCAAGATGGCGGCGATATCACCTTTCACGGCTTCGACCGCGGCGTGGTCTACCTGCATATGCAGGGGGCCTGCGCGGGCTGCCCGTCATCCACCCTGACGCTCAAGATGGGGATCGAGAACCTGCTGCGCCACTACATCCCCGAAGTCCTCGAGGTGCGCCCCGTCAACGTATGATGTCGACCTCCGAGCCCCTTATTCTGGCCTTCGACACATCGGCCGCGCATTGCGCGGCCGCTTTGTTGTCGGGCGACAAGCTCTTGGCCCATGCCCATGAGCCGATGGCCAAGGGACAGGCCGAGCGCCTGATGGTTCTGATCACCGAGGTGATGGCCATGGGCGGGGCCAAGCTTGGCGACTTGTCGGCCATCGGCGTTGGCGTGGGGCCGGGCAATTTCACCGGCATCCGCATCTCGGTCTCGGCGGCGCGCGGATTGGCGCTTGGGCTTGGGGTTCGAGCGGTCGGCGTAAGCACGCTTGCGGCGCGGGCTTTTGGCCTGCCGCGCCCGATCACGGTGATCGAGGATGCGCGCCGAGGTGAGATTTATCTACAAGATTTCGACGATATCGAGGGGGATGGCCCGCTTTTGCTTACGGCGGGCGACCTGCCGCATGTCCTGTCCTGCCTCAGGGTCACTGGCACGGGCGTGGCGCTGGCCGCCGAGGTCATCCCCGGCCTGACAATCTTGCCCCCGCCCCTGCCCTTGGCCGAAGCCATCGCGCGCATCGCCGGACAGAATTGGCAGGTGCCGAACCTGCCGCGGCCTGCACCGCTTTACCTGCGCGCAGCCGATGCCGCGCCGTCCCGCGACGGCGGGCCGGTGATGTTGCCCGCATGACACCCGCCCGCATGGCCGAGATCCATGCTGCGGCTTTCGCCGGTCATGGCCAGATTTGGCCCGAGGGCGAGATCGCCGCGATGCTGGCCAAACCGCTCATCCATGCCGTGACCCTTGCGCAAGATGGCTTTGCCTTGGTGCAAATCATCCCCCCCGAGGCAGAGCTTTTGACCATCGCCATCAGCCCCGATGCGCAAGGCAAGGGGCATGGTCGCGCGCTCTTGGCCAGCGTGATGGCGCAAGCGCGGATCGCGGGGGCCACGCGCCTGTTTCTGGAGGTGGCCGCCGATAACCACGCGGCTTTGGCACTTTATCGTTCAACGCAATTCATCCAAACCGGCCAGCGGCGCGGCTATTATCAGCGCCCCGGCGGGGTTGCGGTCGATGCCATCACATTCGGCTGTGACCTCAGCGCCTAAAAACGCGGCATTCCTATGAAAAATTGACCCAAGGGCAGTTTCTCCCTGCAGGGTTTTTGACAGAATCGAGTTGACCGCGCCGCCCGGCTACGCGCTTAATCGTGCAGGGGATGACGTAAAATCCTTAGAAACATTCGCGATGCGCGGCTGCCATGCGCCGCCGCTATCCGGTCCAATCGGGAGTAAGATCATGAACATGAAAACCACGCTGATGGGCGCTGCTGCTGCACTTGCCATGACCGCCACGGGCGCGCTGGCCGATGGGCCGGCGATCATTTTCGACCTCGGCGGCAAGTTCGACCGCTCGTTCAACGAAGCGGCCTTCAATGGCGCAGAGCTTTGGGCCTCGGAAACCGGCGGCACCTACCGCGAGATCGAACTGACCTCGGATGCGCAGCGTGAACAGGCGATGCGCCGTCTGGCCGAAGCGGGTGCCAACCCCGTCGTGATGGCGGGCTTTAGCCAAGCGACCGCTTTGTCCGTCGTGGCCCCTGACTACCCCGACACCACCTTTGTTATCATCGATGGCGTGGTCGACGCCCCCAATGTGCGCTCGGTCATCTTCTCGGAACATGAAGGCTCCTACCTGGTCGGCATGCTGGCCGCCATGGCCTCTGAATCAGGCACCGTCAGCTTTGTGGGCGGCATGGATATTCCGCTGATCTCGCGCTTTGCTTGCGGCTATGCGCAGGGTGCCGCCGCTGTGAACGGCGATATCACCGTGATCGCGAACATGACCGGCACCACTGGTGCGGCATGGAACGACCCGGTGCGTGGTGGTGAATTGACCCGTGGTCAGATCGCCCAAGGCTCGGATGTGGTCTTTGCCGCCGCTGGCGGTACCGGGCTTGGCGTGCTGCAAGTGGCCGCCGACGAAGGTATCTTTTCGGTCGGCGTGGACAGCAACCAAAACCATCTTCACCCCGGTTCGGTCCTGACCTCGATGCTCAAGCGCGTCGATGTGGCCGTGCATGACGCCTTCACCACCGGCCCCGAAGTGGCGACCGGCATCCATGTCTTCGGTCTGGCCGAAGATGGTGTGGGCTATGCGCTCGATGAGAACAACGCCGAGTTGATCACCGCCGAGATGCAGGCCGCCGTGGACACTGCGCGCGCCGCGATCATCGCAGGCGATATCATGGTGCATAACTTCACCGATGACGGCACCTGCCCCGTGCAGATGCAGTAAGCCTTGGTGAAGTGATACCTGCGCGGGCCGTGGTGCGATGAACACCGCGGCCCGTTCCACATCGGATGCATCCGGGGGATATGCGATCAGATGACCGACGCGCCAGCCATTGAACTCAGGGGCATATCCAAAGCCTTTGGCCCCGTGCAGGCCAACAAGGATATCGCGATGTCCGTCGCGCGCGGCACGATCCACGGGATCGTGGGCGAGAACGGCGCAGGCAAATCCACGCTGATGTCGATCCTCTATGGCTTCTACAAGGCCGACCGGGGCGAGATTTTCATCAATGGCAAAGCCACCGCCATTCCCGACAGCCAAGCCGCAATCCGCGCGGGCATCGGCATGGTGCATCAGCATTTCAAGCTGGTCGAGAATTTCACCGTGGTCGAGAATGTGATCTTGGGCGCCGAAGATGGGGCGATGCTGCGCCCCTCCATCGCCAAGGCGCGCAGGCTTTTGACCGAGCTATCCGAGGAATACGGGCTGAAAGTCGATCCCGACGCGATCATCGAGGATCTGAGCGTCGGCCATCAGCAACGGGTCGAGATCCTCAAACAGCTTTACCGCCATGCCGATATCCTGATCCTTGATGAGCCCACAGGCGTTCTGACCCCCTCCGAGGCAGATCAGCTGTTCCGCATCCTCGAACGGCTGCGCGCCGAGGGGAAAACCATCATCCTGATCACCCACAAGCTGCGCGAGATCATGGAGATCACCGACACCGTCAGCGTGATGCGGCGCGGCGAGATGACCAATACGGTCAAGACCGCAGACACATCGCCCGCCGCACTGGCCGAGATGATGGTGGGCCGCAAGGTGCTGTTGCAGGTCGATAAAACCCAAGCTCAACCCGGCGAGGTGGTGTTATCCGTCCGCGATCTGCGCGTCACGCGCGGCGGGGTGACCCGGCTCAAGGGCGTGTCATTCGACATTCGGCGTGGTGAGATCCTCGGTATCGCGGGTGTGGCGGGCAATGGGCAGACAGAACTGCTCGAGGTGCTGGGCGGCATGATCGCGGCATCGGGTGGCAGTGTCAGCTTGTTTGGCCAACCCCTCGATATCACCGGAACCGCCGCCAATGGGCAGACGCGGCGTGCCCGCGGCATCGGCCATGTGCCCGAGGACCGGCAAACCGAAGGGCTGATCATGCCCTTCGAGGCATGGGAAAACGTGGCCTTCGGCTATCATTTCGATCCGAAATACAATTCCGGCCCGCTGATGGACAATGCCGCGATCCGCGCCGATTGCGCCGACAAGATGGCGCGCTACGATGTGCGCCCGCCCAATCCGCGCCTGCCTGCGCGCAATTTCTCAGGTGGCAACCAGCAAAAAATCGTGGTCGCCCGCGAGATGGACCGCGCCCCCGACCTTCTCTTGGTCGGCCAACCCACGCGCGGCGTCGACATCGGTGCGATTGAATTCATCCACAAACAGATCATCGCTCTGCGCGATCAGGGCAAGGCGATCTTGCTCGTCTCCGTGGAACTCGACGAGATCATGGGCCTATCCGACCGGATCGCTGTGATGTTCGACGGGCAGATCATGGGCGAACGCCTGCCGCAGGAAACCGACCAGAACGCGCTTGGCTTGTTGATGGCAGGCGTGACCGAGGGGGCGGCGTAATGGACAAGATGCCGAAATGGGCCGATGTGGTGCTGATCCCGCTGATCAGCGTGATCCTTGCGCTTTTGGTGTCAGGTTTGGTCGTGGCGATCATCGGCGAAAGCCCTTGGCGGGCGATGCAGGTGATGGTCAAGGGCGCTTTCGGCTCGGCTTATGGTTGGGGCTATACGCTCTATTACGCCACGAATTTCATCTTCACGGGGCTGGCCGTGGCAGTGGCCTTTCACGCGCGGCTGTTCAATATCGGGGGTGAGGGGCAAGCGGCCCTTGGCGGCTTGGGCGTCGCGGTGATCTTGCTGGCTGTGGATTGGCCGCATTGGACCCTCGCGCTTGCCGCCGCAATGGGCTTTGCGATGCTTTTCTCGGCCCTTTGGGCCGCCGTGCCTGCTTATCTGCAAGCCAAGCGCGGTAGCCATATCGTGATCACAACGATCATGTTCAACTACATCGCCTCGGCGCTTTTGGTCTATTTGCTCGTCAATGTCCTCCGCGTGGAAGGGTCGATGGCGCCGGAAAGCGCAAGCTTCGCGGCCGCGACCCATCTGCCAAGCGCGGCCGATTTCGCGGGCGGGCTTGGCTTTCGCGGCTCGACGCCGCTCAACATCTCGATTTTTCTGGCGTTGATCGCCTGCGTGCTGGTCTGGCTTTTGATCTGGCGCACAAGGCTGGGCTACGAGATCCGCGCCTTTGGCCATTCCGAAACGGCGGCCGTTTATGCGGGCATCAACCCCACCAAGATCATCATGATCACCATGCTGATCTCGGGTGCGCTGGCGGGCATGATGGCGATCAATGTCGTGATGGGCGAGGCCGAGCGCTTGGTGCTCGATTTCGTCGAAGGGGCGGGTTTCGTGGGCATTGCGGTGGCACTCATGGGCCGCTCGCATCCAGTGGGCGTGGTGCTGGCCGCCCTTCTCTTCGGCGCGCTTTACCAAGGCGGGGCCGAGTTGCAGTTCGAAATGCCCGCCATCAGCCGCGAGATGATCGTCGTGATCCAAGCCCTCGTGATCTTGTTCACCGGCGCGCTCGACAACATGGTGCGCATGCCGGTGCAAAAGCTTTTCCTCGCGCTCAAGCGCCGCCGCGATGACGCCGCGCGCCCCAACCCGGCGGAGTGAGATCATGGATTTCCTGACCATCTTGCAAATCCTTGACAGCACCGTCCGGCTGGCCACCCCGCTTTTGCTCGCCTGTCTCGCCGGGCTGTGGTCGGAACGCGCGGGCATTTTCGACATCGGGCTTGAGGGCAAGATGCTGATCGCGGCGTTTTTTGCCGCCGCCATCGCCTATACCTCGGGCCTCGTCTGGGTCGGGCTCTTGGCCGGGATCGCCGCCTCGATGGTGCTGGCGCTTTTGCATGGCTTGGCCTCGATCACCTTTCGCGGCAATCAGCTGATCTCGGGCGTGGCGATCAATTTCCTGGCCGCGGGACTGGCCGTGGTGATCGCCCAGACATGGTTCGCCCAAGGGGGCCGCACCCCGCAGCTGTCGTCGGATGCGCGTTTTGCCAATATCGAATTGCCGGGCGCGGCAACCCGCATCCGCGACATCGCCCAGCAAGGGCCGCTCGGGCAAACCTATTCCGAGCTGATCTCGGGCCATTCGATCCTTGTCTATCTGGCGTTGGCCTGCGTGCCGCTGACTTGGTGGCTGCTGTATCGCACGCGCTTTGGCCTGCGGCTGCGCGCGGTGGGCGAAAACCCGGCCGCGGTCGACACAGCCGGGATCTCGGTCGTGGGCCTGCGCTTTGCCGCCGTGCTGATCGCGGGCGTTTTGTGCGGGATTGCCGGGGCGTACCTTTCAACCGCGCTCTCGTCTGGTTTCGTCAAGGATATGAGCGCAGGCCGCGGTTTCATCGCGCTGGCCGCCCTCATCTTCGCCAAGTGGCGGCCATGGTATGCGCTCTCGGCCTGTCTTCTGTTCGGCTTCTTCGATGCAGTGGGCAATCGTTATCAAAACATCCAATTGGGCGAGTTCATCGTGCCGGTGCAGTTCATGCAGGCCCTGCCCTATATTCTCGTGGTCATCGTGCTGGCGGGCCTTGTAGGCAAGGCCATACCGCCGCGCGCGGGGGGGGAGCCCTATGTCAAAGAACGCTGAAGATCTGGCCAGTTTCATCCGCGACCGCGCAGGGGCAAAGCCGCCCGCATACGGCATGGTGCTTGGCTCGGGCCTTGGCCATATCGCCGATCAGGTCGATGGCGTGGCGATCGACTACGCCGACCTGCCCGGCTTTCCCCATGCGGGCGTGTCGGGGCACAACCCCAAGCTGGTCATCGGCGATCTGGAGGGGTGCCGCGTCGCCATTTTCGGGGGCCGCGCGCATTACTACGAAAGCGGGCGCGGCGATGCGATGCGCCTGCCCTTGGAGGTGCTGAAGGCACTGGGGGGCGAACGTCTGATCCTGACCAATGCGGCAGGCTCGATGCACCCCGATCTTGATCCGGGCGATCTGATGCTTTTGTCCGATCATATCAATTTCTCGGGCCTGAACCCGTTGATCGGCGAGAAAACCGATGCGCGTTTCGTGCCGATGACGCAGGCCCATGACCCCGATCTGCGCGCCGCACTGAAAGCCGCAGCATTGGCCGAAGATATCCCCCTGATGGAGGGGGTCTATGCGTGGTATTCCGGCCCCTCGTTCGAGACACCTGCCGAGATCCGCGCGATCCGCATCCTCGGGGCCGATGCGGTCGGCATGTCGACCGTGCCAGAGGTGATCTTGGCCCGTTTCTTGGGTCTCAAGGTCGCGGCGATCTCGACCATCACCAACAAGGCGGCGGGGCTGTCGGACGAACAGATCAGCCATGAGCATACCAAGGCGATGGCGCCCTTGGGCGCGGCCAAGCTCGAGCGCATCCTGCGGCGGATGCTGCGCGGCTAAGGGGGGCAGCCTTTCAGGCGAAGGCCGCTTCCAGCGCGATCTCGACCATATCGGCAAAGCTCGATTGCCGGTCGGCCGCGGGGAGTTCTTCCTTGGTGATCAGGTGATCGGAAATCGTCAGCACCGCCAAAGCCCGCACACCGTAGCGCGCGGCCAGCGTATAAAGCTCGGCCGCCTCCATCTCGACGGCCAGAACACCGTGGCGCATCAATTGCGCATTCAGATCGTCGCGCTCATCATAAAACACATCCGAGGAATAGATGCCGCCCACATGGGTCGGCACGCCGCGCGCCAATGCGGCGCGATGGGCCGCCGCCAAAAGCCCGTAATCGGCGCAAGGGGCGAACTGCATTTCGCGAAAAATCCCGCGCGACGGCGTAGATAGCGAAGAACAACTCATCGCCAATACGATATCGCGCAATCCGATATTGGCCTGCATCGCGCCCGCTGATCCAATGCGGATGACGGTTTTGGCACCGTAATCGCGGATCAATTCATTGGCATAGATCGACAGGCTGGGCATACCCATCCCCGATCCGTGAATCGTGACGCGATGACCGCGCCACGTTCCGGTATATCCCAACATGCCGCGCACCCGATTGACGCAAACGGCATTGTCGAGAAATGTTTTGGCGGCCCATTCGGCGCGCAGTGGATCACCCGGCATCAAGATCGTTTCAGCGATCTCACCGGGCTTTGCGCCGATATGGACCGTCATTGGCTCAGATCGCCATCGTGTCGAGCGATTTGCCCGCCGCGAGTGCCTCTTTGATCCATGCAGGCTGACGCCCACGGCCAGACCATGTCTGTGAGCTATCGGCAGGGTTGGCGTATTTCGCAACACCCTTGGCAGTGGCTTTGCCTGCTGCCTTTCCACCGATCAATTCTTCGAGCGTAAAACCATGCTCTTTCGCGGTCGCGCGCACAGCGGCAAGCGCTTCTGTCCGCTTCTTTTTCTCGTAACCCTTAATCGCGGCTTCGACTTCTTTATGATAAGCCTGCAGTTCAGTGAGGCTCATATTGTCGATCGACTTTACCATAATTGGCCCTTTCGGCGTAATTACACTGCGCCGGATATGCCGTATCGTTTTTTAAAATGCAAGCTTGCATTATGGCCCCAGCCATATCTGGCTTTTAATTCATTCTGCCGCGAATTCCTTGGGATCGGCCAAAGAAACGACATCCTGCATGATGGTATTCAATTCGAAATCTTTGGGCGTATAGACCCGTGCAACGCCAAAAGACTTCAACTTTTCAGCATCTTCATCGGGGATGATCCCACCCACCATGACGGGAATATGACCCAATCCTGCGCCGCGCAAACGCTCCATCACATCGGCGATCAAGGGAACATGACTGCCCGATAGAATGGATAGGCCTATGACATGCGCCCCCTGCGCGCGGGCTGTCGCGATGATCTCCTCGGGCGTGAGCCGGATACCATCATAGGTGATGTCCATCCCGCAATCGCGCGCACGGAAAGCAATTTGTTCGGCACCGTTGGAATGCCCATCCAGCCCGGGCTTGCCGACCAGAAACTTCAGCCGTCGGCCCAGCCGGTCGCTGACCGCATCAACGGCGGCGCGGATCTCATCCAAGCCTTCGGTCTTGTTGGATACCGATGCCGACACACCCGTTGGCCCGCGATACTCCCCATGCACCGCGCGCATCACACCGGCCCATTCGCCCGTAGTCACCCCGGCCTTTGCCGCCGCGATCGAGGCGGGCATGACATTGCGCCCCGCGCTTGCGGCCGCACGCAGTTCATCAAGTGCCGCCTTGACCGCCGCTGCATCGCGGCCTGCGCGCCATGCATCGAGCCGCGCGATCTGATCTTGTTCCACCGCCGGATCGACCACCATGATCCCGCCATCAGCGCCTACCAGCGGCGATGGCTCAGATGCGGTGTATTTGTTCACGCCCACCACAACCGTCTCGCCCCGCTCGATCCGGTTCACCCGGTCAGCGTTGGAATCGACCAAACGCGCCTTCATGTAATCGATCGCGGCAATGGCTCCGCCCATCGCATCCAGATTGGCCAACTCCGCGCGCGCGCCGGCCTTGAGCTCCTCCACCTTGGCATCGACCGCCGGGTTGCCATCGAACAGATCGTCGAATTCCAAAAGATCGGTTTCATAGGCCATGATCTGCTGCATCCGCATCGACCATTGCTGATCCCATGGCCGCGGCAGGCCCAAGGCCTCGTTCCATGCGGGCAATTGCACCGCGCGCGCGCGCGCCTTTTTCGACAGCGTCACGGCCAGCATCTTGATCAAGATCCGATAGACGTTGTTTTCGGGCTGCTGCTCGGTCAGGCCAAGGGAATTGACCTGAACCCCATAGCGGAAGCGGCGGTATTTCGGATCGCTCACGCCATAGCGGGTCTCGCAAATCTCGTCCCAGAGATCCACAAAAGCGCGCATCTTGCACATCTCGGTCACGAAACGGATGCCCGCGTTCACGAAAAACGAGATCCGTCCGACAAGGACCGGGAAATCATCCTCGGGCACGCGCGGGCGCAATTCATCGAGAACCGAGATCGCCGTCGCAAGCGCAAAGGCCAACTCCTGCTCGGGCGTGGCGCCGGCCTCTTGCAGGTGATAGGAACACACATTCATCGGGTTCCATTTCGGCACATTGGTATAGCAATACTCCGCCACGTCCGCGATCATCGCCAGGCTGGGTTTGGGCGGGCAGATATAGGTGCCGCGGCTGAGATATTCCTTGATCAGATCGTTCTGCACCGTGCCTTGCAATTGCGTGATGTCAGCGCCTTGCTGTTCGGCCACGGCGATATAAAGCGCCAAAAGCCAAGGGGCCGTGGCGTTGATCGTCATCGAGGTATTCATCTGCTCAAGCGGGATCTGGTCGAACAAACTCGCCATATCGCCCAAGTGGCAGATCGGCACACCGACCTTGCCCACCTCGCCGCGCGCCAGCACATGGTCGCTGTCATAGCCCGTCTGCGTGGGCAGATCGAAAGCCACCGAAAGCCCGGTCTGCCCCTTGGCCAGATTGCCCCGATACAGCGCGTTCGAGGCTGTGGCCGTGGAATGGCCGGCATAGGTGCGAATGAGCCAAGGATTATCGCGCGTGCGGGCTGTCATAGGTGGCTCCTATCGTGCGTTCGGCAATAAGATTACGCTGAGACGCGTATATTGAAAACATTATGACCTTGTCAATTCGCTGCATCGCGGCAAAACACGCGACAACTCCCCTCTGGCCCAGTTGCGCGCGGCAAGATAGCCTCGCGCCATGCTGCGCTACATCCTCACCCGCGCTTTTTCTCTGGGGCTTAGCCTGATCTTGGCGAGCGTCGTGATCTTTGCGCTGATCGAGGTGATCCCCGGCGATCCGGCCAGCTACATGATGGGGCTGAACGCAACGCCCGAGAACCTTGCCGCACTCCGGGCCGAGCTTGGCCTCGATGCCGGGCCAATGGCGCGGTATCTCGCGTGGGTCGGCGGCATGCTCACGGGCGATTTCGGCATCTCCTACACCTACCGGGTGCCGGTGGCCGATCTGGTGGCTGACCGCATCTGGGTTTCCCTGCCCTTGGCGATCTATGCGCTGACGCTGTCCACAATGATCGCCTTTCCCATCGGCATCATCGCTGCCGCGCGGCGGGCCACTTGGGCCGATCACGGGATCATGGGGGCCACACAGCTTGGCATCGCGGTGCCGAATTTCTGGTTCGCGATGCTCTTGGTATTGGTCTTCGCGGTTAATCTGCGCTGGTTCTCGGCGGGGGGCTTTCCCGGCTGGACCGATCCCGCCGCCGCGATCAAGGCGCTGACGCTGCCCGCGGTCGCACTTGCCCTGCCACAGGCCGCGATCCTTGCACGCGTCATGCGCTCGGCGCTTTTGGACACGCTCGATCAAGATTACATCCGCACCGCGCGGGCCAAGGGGCTCTCGCGCGCGCAAACCATCCGCCGCCACGCGCTGCGCAATGCGCTGATCCCGGTGCTCACGATCATCGGGCTGCAATTCTCTTTCCTCATCGCGGGGGCGATCATCATCGAGAATGTCTTTTTCCTGCCCGGTCTTGGGCGGTTGATCTTTCAAGGCATCACCCAGCGCGACCTGATCGTCGTGGAATCGGTGACCATGCTCTTGGTTTTCGCGGTGATCCTCGTGACCTTTCTGGTCGATCTGGCCTATGCGCTGGTCGACCCAAGGCTGCGCCGCACATGAGCCGCCTGCCCACCGCCCTTTGGATCGGTGCCACCCTTTCCGGGGTGTTTCTGATCGCGGCCCTGATCTCGCTGGTTTGGGTGCCCCATGCCGTCGATGGCGTCGCGATCGCCAACCGGCTACAGCCGCCCTCGCCCGCGCATTGGCTTGGCACTGACCAGCTTGGGCGGGATCTGCTGTCGATGCTGATGGTCGGCGCACAGACATCGCTTGCCGTGGCGGTGATCGCGGTGGGCATCGGCGTGGCGCTTGGCGTGCCGCTGGGCCTTGCCGCTGCCGCCAATCGGGGTGGTCTGCTCGACGAGGTCATCATGCGCGGCAATGACCTGATCTTTGCCTTCCCCAGCCTTGTCATCGCCATCCTGATCACCGCGCGCTACGGACCCTCGGCCAGCAATGCGATCCTCGCCATCGGCATTTTCAATATCCCCGTCTTTGCCCGCGTGGCGCGTGGGGCGGCGCTTCCCTTATGGACGCTCGATTATATCTTGGCCGCGCGCACGGCAGGTAAGGGCAAGATCCGTATCAGCGCCGAACATATCCTGCCCAATATCATGAACCTGCTGATCGTGCAGGCGACGATCCAATTCTCGCTGGGCATCTTGGCCGAGGCAGCATTGAGCTATGTGGGCCTTGGCGCGCAGCCGCCCATCCCAAGCTGGGGCCGGATGCTGGCCGAGGCACAGACGATGATCTACACCCATCCGATGCTGGCCGTGCTGCCGGGTCTGGCCATCGTGCTGATGGTTTTGGGGCTGAACCTGATGGGCGATGGGCTGCGCGATCTGCTCGACCCACGGCTTAGGCGGGGACGGGCATGATCGCGCTCGACCACCTCTCGCTCAGCATCCACGGCACGCCGATCTTGCGCGACGTGTCGCTCGATCTCGCACCGGGCGAGATCATGGGCCTTGTGGGCGAAAGCGGGTCGGGCAAATCCATGACCGCACTGGCCATCATGGGGCTCTTGCCGCAAGGCGCGCGCGCCACGGGTGCCATACGGCTTGATGGCGCCGATCTCTTGACCCAAAGCGAGGCACAGCTTTGCGCCATGCGGGGCAATCAGATCGGGATGATCTTTCAAGAACCCATGACCGCGCTCAACCCAGTGCAGACCATCGGCGACCAGGTGGCCGAGACGCTGATCATCCATGGCAAGGCCAACCGGGCCGAGGCGCAGCGCATCGCGCGTGACCGGCTCGACCGGGTGGGGCTGTCGCAGATCGCGCTGGCGCGGTTTCCCCATGAGCTGTCGGGCGGCCAGCGCCAGCGGGCCTGCATCGCTGCGGCCATCGCGCGCAACCCGCGGCTGTTGATCGCCGATGAACCGACGACAGCGCTTGATGTCACGACACAGGCGCAGATCCTCGATCTGCTCAAATCACTGGTGACCAATGAGGGTATGGCGCTTTTGCTCATCACCCATGACCTTGCCGTGGTGGCCGACATGGCCGACCGGATCGGCGTGATGCAATCGGGCCAGATCGTCGAGATGGGACCAACGGCGCATGTTTTGGCCGAACGCCGCCATCCCTACACAGCCGCCCTTTTCGCGGCCTCGTCACATCGGCCCAACCGCACGGCACAGCCCGCACCAGAGCCGCTTTTGCGCGTCGCGAATGTGATACGCAGCTATCCCGGACCCCGCCGTGGCCTGCGCCGTGGACCAGCGGTTGCCGCGGTCAATGATGTCAGCTTTACGCTGCACAAGGGCGAAAGCCTGGGCCTAGTGGGGGAAAGCGGCTGTGGGAAATCCACGCTTACCCGCGCGATCCTTGGGCTCGACCCGGTCCAAGGCGGCGATATCCAGATCTTTGGCCAGTCCATCGTGCCGCGAATGCCCGCAGCACTCAGGGCGGGTATCCAGGTCGTGTTCCAAGACCCCTACGGCAGCTTCAACCCCCGCTGGCGCGTCGAGAAGATCGTGGCCGAGCCCTTTCACCTTTTGGCCAACGCACCGCAAGGCCGCGCGCGCCGCGACCGCGTGGCCGAGGCGCTCAGTGCCGTGCGGCTGTCACCGGGTGACATGGTGAAATACCCCCATGAGTTTTCGGGCGGTCAGCGGCAGCGCATCGCCATTGCCCGCGCGCTGATCACGCGGCCCAAGATCTTGGTGCTGGACGAGGCGGTCTCGGCGCTCGATGTTTCGGTGCGCGCGCGCATCCTTGACCTTCTGGCCGCGTTGCAAGGCGAATTGGGTCTGTCTTACCTGTTCATCTCGCATGATCTGACGGTCGTGCGCGCGATCACCGACCGGGTTTTGGTGATACAGGCAGGGCAGATCGTCGAGGAAGGGCCAACCGCACAGGTCTTTGACGCGCCCCAGCATCCCTATACACGCCAACTCATCACAGCCGCCCCACGGCTTCCCGATCTGGAAAGGGCCCACATATGACACCTTGGTTCGACCCATCGCTTGTTTTCATCGGCGGCGCATGGTGCGCGCCTGCCAGCGGCGACACCCTGCCCGTGATCGACCCCTCGACGGGCGATGAAATCGCGCGCATCGCGCGCGGTACCAGCGCCGATATCGATGCCGCGGTAATCGCTGCTGAAGCTGCATTGGCGGGTGAATGGGGCGCATTGCCCGCCTTTGAACGCGGCCGGATCTTGGCGCGGCTGGGCCAGTTGATCCTTGATCATATCGAACAGCTTTCCGCGATGGAGGCCGCCGATGTCGGCAAACCGCTGACGCAGGCGCGCAATGATGTGATCGCCATGGCGCGCTATTGCGAATTCTACGCAGGCGCGGCCGACAAGCTGATGGGCGAGACGATCCCGTTCCAAAGCGGCTTTACCGTCTATACCTTGCGCGAACCCCACGGCGTTACGGGACATATCGTGCCGTGGAACTACCCGATGCAGATCATCGGCCGCTCGGTCGGTGCCGCACTGGCGGCTGGCAACGCCTGTGTTCTGAAACCCGCGGAAGAGGCGTGCTTGACCGCACTCGCCTTTGCCGATCTGGCCCGCCAAGCGGGGCTGCCGCCGGGTGCTTTGAACGTCGTGCCGGGCTTGGGGGCCGAGGCGGGTGCCGCGCTGACCGCCCATCCCGGCATCCGGCATATCTCTTTCACCGGTTCCGTCGCCACGGGCCGCAAGGTGCAGGCGGCGGCTGCCGAGAACGTTGTGCCTGTGACGCTGGAGTTGGGCGGCAAATCCCCGCAACTGGTCTTTGCCGATGCCGATCTGGATGCGGCCCTGCCCTATTTGGTCAATGCGGGTATTCAGAACGCGGGCCAGACCTGTTCGGCCTCCTCGCGCATCCTTGTCGAACAGTCCATTTACGCGGAAGTCTGCGAAAGAATGGCCGAGGCCTATCGCGGCCTGAGCGTTGGCCCCGCCACCGCCGATCTGCGGGTTGGGCCGCTGATCTCGGCTCGGCAAAAGGGCATCGTTGAACGGTATCTGGCGATGGCCGACCCCGCCCATGTCATCGCGCGTGGCCAGCTTGCCCCCGACCTGCCCGCGGGCGGCCATTACATCGCCCCGGCACTCATCGCAGGCCCCGGCCCCGATCATGTTCTTGCACAAGAAGAGATTTTTGGCCCGGTCCAGATCATCTTGCCCTTCGTGGATGAGGCCGACGCCATCCGCATCGCCAATGGCACGGCCTATGGGCTTGTCGCCTCGGTCTGGTCGCGCGATGGGGGGCGGCAAATGCGATTGGCGAAAAAGCTGCGCGCGGGACAGGTTTTCTTGAACAATTACGGCGCGGCGGGTGGCGTCGAATTGCCATTCGGCGGCTCCGGCCTGTCGGGTCATGGACGCGAAAAGGGGTTCGAGGCGCTTTATGCCATGACGGGCCTGAAAACCGTGGCGGCCCTTCATGGGTAAGGCGCGCGCGGGTTGGGCATGGACGCCTTGCCGCCCGCCCGCTAGGCTTGCCCTGATCCCAAGGCTGGAGCGATGATGAAGCTTGGCAAATTCCCCACCTTTTTCCTGCTGATGGCGCTGGCGGCCTGTGCAGCGGCGATCTTCGGCGCGCTGCACAATCAACTCAGCTACACGGTCGGCCCCGACTATTTTCACAGTTTGAAATTCGCCCAATTCGCCATCCCGCCCGAGATGTCGCCCCGTCTTGGGGCGGCTTTGGTGGGGATGCAGGCCAGCTGGTGGATGGGGGCGGCCGTGGCTTTGCCGGCCTTTGCCTATGGGCTGTTGAGCGTGCCGAATGCGCAAAGCTATCTGGCCGCAGGGATCGGCGCGATCGGGCTTGTGATCATGCTGGCGACAATGGCGGCCTTCGCCGGGCTGATCGGCGGGCTGATCGCCGATGCCACGGGCCTGCTCGATGCGTCCCTGACCCCGCCCGAAGGTGTGGATCGTTCCGATTTCCTGCGCGCGGGTTTCATGCATGAGGCAGCTTATGTCGCGGGTGCCTTGGGTGCGCTTGTGGCATTCTGGCCGATCCGACGCGCGCGCGGGCTTGACCTGCGCCGGGCGGGCTGACGCGATGGAGACGCTGCGCCGCCCCGTCGGGCCACGCGATTGCGATATCCTCGGGCATATGAACGTCGCAGCCTATATCGAGGCGGTGTCCGATGCGATGTTCGCCCTGCAAACCGCCGTGGGCCTTGACCGCAAAACGATGGACAGCACACGCCGGTCATTCGTCGCCGCCCATATCGCAGCCGATTACAAAGCCGAGATGTTGGCGGGCGATGTCTTTACACTACACAGCCATGTGCAACATCTAGGCACAAAATCGGCGCGTTTTGCCCATCGGATGATCCGTATGAGCGATGGGGCGACCGTATTTGAGGCCGAGAATACCTCGGTCTTTTTCGATCTTGAGGCGCGGCGCGCCGTCGTGATCCCCGATGATCTGCGCCATGCCTTGGACCGCTTGAAAGAGGAACCAACAGATGAGACTTGAGGGCAAAACCGCCATCGTGACCGGTGCGGGTTCGGGCTTTGGCGCGGGCATCGCGCGGATTTTCGCGCGCGAAGGGGCGCAAGTGATGGTGGCCGATATCAACGCCACTGCAGCACTTGCCATCGCCGACGAGATCGGCGGCATCGCTTGCACGGTCGATGTCGCCAATGGTGCCTCTGTCGCCGCAATGGCCAAGGCCGCGCATGATGCTTGGGGGCGGATCGACATTTTGGTCAATAACGCGGGCATCACCCATCTGCCGCAACCGATGGAGGATGTGAGCGAGGCAGAGTTTGACCGCGTTCTGGCCGTCAACGCAAAATCCGTCTATCTCACCGCGCGCGAGATCGTGCCGGGAATGAAGGCAGCGGGCAAAGGCGCGATCCTCAACATCGCGTCCACCGCGGGGCTCAGCCCGCGCCCGCGCCTCAACTGGTACAACGCCTCCAAGGGTTGGATGATCACCGCGACCAAGACCATGGCGGTGGAGCTTGCCCCCGCAGGCGTCCGCGTCAACGCCCTTTGCCCCGTGGCCGGCGAGACGCCGCTTCTGGCCAGCTTCATGGGCGAGGATACGCCCGAGATGCGGGCCAAGTTCCTGTCCACCATTCCGCTTGGGCGTTTCTCGACACCAGATGACATGGGCGAGGCTGCGGCCTTCCTTTGCTCAGACGCCGCCGCGATGATCACCGGGGTGGCGATGGAGGTCGATGGGGGCCGCTGCATATGAGCGGCTTTACCCGCCATGACCTGCCTTGCGATATCGTCGTGCATGCAGGCAATTTCGCGGGTCAGCCTGCGGCTTTCGCCTATCTGCTCACCCATTGCCCCGAACTTGACCTCGAACATGTCGAAGTGATCCGCGAGCGTCCCACAACCCGGCTGCAAGCGCGGTTCGATGCCGAGACCGCCGATGAGATCGCGACCGCAGGCGGGGCTTGGAACACGCTCATCTTGATCTTGCCCGCCGCCTATCCGGCGCTCGACTGTCCATTAGCCGATACCGCCACCCTGCCCCGCCTTGGGCTATGGCGTGGGCGCATCCCGCATCTTGTCCCCGACCGAGGCACGCCATGATCCAACCCGGGCCAAGGAACATCATCACCGATGTCGCGGGGCTGCGCGTGGGCCATGCCAGCGATGCCGCCATCAAAACCGGGGCCACCGTGCTACTGGGTGACAGACCCTTTATCGCCGCCGTCCATGTCATGGGCGGCGCACCCGGCACGCGGGAAACCGATCTTCTTGCCCCCGACAAAACCGTGCAGGAGGCCGATGCATTCGTGCTGTCGGGCGGTTCGGCCTTTGGGCTTGATGCCGCCTCGGGCGTGGCCGATGCGCTCCGCGCGCAAGGGCGCGGCTTCGTGGTGGGCGATCAAACCGTGCCCATTGTGCCGGGTGCGATCCTGTTCGACCTGATCAATGGCGGGGACAAGGATTGGGCCGCAAACCCCTATAAACGTCTGGGCGCGCAAGCCTTGGCCGATGCCGGGGCGGATTTCGCGCTGGGATCGGTCGGCGCAGGCACCGGCGCACTCATCGCGGACCTCAAGGGCGGCTTGGGCTCAGCCTCGGCCACTTGGGGCGGCTATACCGTAGGTGCGCTGGTCGCGGTCAATGCGCTGGGGCGCGTGACCGTGGGCGACGGGCCAAATTTCTGGGCCGCACCCTACGAGATGGGCGCAGAATTCGGCGGGCGTGGCCCTGCCACCAGCTTTGATCCGGGCGCGGTGCCACCGCTCAAAGGGGGCGATAGCCGCAACACCACCATCGCCATCGTGGCCACCGACGCCGCGCTGACCCAAGCACAGGCGACCCGGATGGCAATCGCCGCCCATGACGGCATGGCGCGCGCGATCTGGCCCAGCCATACGCCGATGGATGGCGATCTGGTCTTTGCCGCCGCAACCGGCGCACAGGCTTTGGCTGATCCGCTGCAGACGCCCCTGATGCTGGGCCATATGGCCGCGCTTTGCCTGTCGCGTGCGATTGCGCGCGGCGTCTATGCGGCAAGCACCGTGCCGGGCGATGTCAAACCCACATGGCAGGCGCGCTTTGGCCGGCAGGCGTAGCATTTGATCCCATCCAAATGCACCCATCAAAGGGTGCTAAACGAAAAAACCCCGGATTAGCAATCCGGGGTTTTTCAAATCAATCGCGAACGCGGATCAGTGTAGGCGGCGCTCAACCTCGCCGATGGCGTTGTCGATCATCTTGTTGGCATCCGCCGCCGCCATCTGCTTGGCGATGGTTTCAGCAGCAGCCGCAATCGCCACCTCGACCGAGCGGTCGCGGAGCGAGCGCACGGCCTTATCTTCTGCGCTTTGGATCTGATCCTCGGCCGATTTGACACGGCGCGCGATGGAACGCTCAAGCGCTGCGCGGGCCTCGACTGCGGCAGCCTCGGCATCAGCCTTGGCTTGGGCGACGATACGCTCGGCCTGATCGGCGACCTCGCGGCTTTGCCGCTCGTAGTTGGCCAAGATCGACTGCGCCTCTTCACGCAGCGCGCGGGCCTCGTCCAGCTCGGCCTTGATCCCCTCGGCGCGCTTGTCGAGCATGCCCATCAGCATCGCGGGCACGTTGAAATAGAACAAGATGGCCAAGAACAGCACAAAGCCGATCAACACCACAAAGTCCGAGTTGCCGAGCGAGGGGTTCAACAGACCCTTGGGCTTGCCTTCGGCGGCCAGCGCCATTGCGGGGGCCAAGGTCATCAAAATGGCGAGCAGATGTTTCATCGTCTTACCCCTTGACCCGTGTAGCGACAGCGGCGGCAAGCGCCTTTGCATCGACCTTTTGGCCCGGTGCCACGGCCGCGACAATGTCGCCGGCCACATCGGCTGCGACTTCTTCGATGCTGCGCACCGCACCGGCCTTGATCTCGGTGATGCGTGCCTCGCTCTCGGCGGCCTTTGCGGCGATATCCGCGTCAGCGCGCGCAATCGCCTTGTCCAGATCGGCCTGTATCGCGGCGCGTGTTTCATCAGCGATTTTCGACGCCTCGCTGCGGGCATCGGCCAGCGCCTTGTTATAGGCGGCCTCGGCCTCGACCGCGCGCTGCTTCAGCTCTTCGGCGGCGGCCAGATCATTGGTCAGCGCGCTCTGGCGTTCGGCCAGAACGGCCGCGATCCGGGGTAGCGCGATCCGGGTCAAAATAAGGTAAATCGCTACCAGAGCGACAACCAGCCAGAAAATCTGGTTGGGGAAGGTCGCAAAATCGAGCTGCGGCATACCCGGCCCAGAGGCATGGGCGACACCAACGGCATTTGTGGCATTCTCGGCCATATACGTCATCCTCCTAGAGCCGGGTCTACATCGGGGCACGCATCACATGACACGCGCCCCGGACGATAGGGTGGTCTCGTGAAGGTACTGGTCAGACGGCGAACATCAGCAGCAGCGCGACGAGAAAGGCGAAAATGCCCAGCGCTTCCGCGAATGCGATGCCGATGAAGAGGGTCGCAGTCTGACCGGCTGCAGCCGAAGGATTGCGCAGTGCGCCGGCGAGAAAGTTGCCGGCAACATGGCCCACCCCGATAGCGGCGGCGCCGGAACCGATGGCGGCAAGTCCGGCACCGATGAACTGACCCATTTGTGCGATATCGCCTTCCATTGTCATTTCTCCTTAGGTTGGAAGTTCTGTTTTCGGATGGACGTCTTGCCCACCGTCAGTGATGCGGATGCAATGCGTCCTTAAGGTAGACACATGTGAGGATGGTGAAGACGTAGGCCTGGATCGCCGAAACCAACACCTCCAGGCCGTAGATCGCCACCACGCCGATAATCGGCGCGATGCCTGCTAAACCCATCGCCCCTGCGAAGCCAGCGAACACCTTTAGCACGGCGTGACCAGCCATCAGGTTCCCAGCAAGACGGATAGAGTGGCTAACAGGACGCACGAAATACGATATCAATTCGATGATCGCGAGGACGGGACGCAAGGCTAAGGGCGCGGAGGAGACCCAAAATAAGCTTAAAAAGTCAAAGCCATTCTTGACGAAACCCACAACCGTCACTGTCAGGAACACGCCCATCGCAAGGATCGCAGTGACCGCGATGTGCGAGGTGGTGGTGAAGCTCGACGGGATCAGGCCAAGGAAATTGGCCGAAAGGATGAACAGAAAAGCCGTGAAGATGAAGGGGAAGTAAGGCAGCGCATCTTTGCCCGCCACATCCTCGACCATCTTCCGCACGAAGCCGTAAGCCAACTCCGCCACTGACTGACCGCGCGAGGGAATGACCGCGCGACCGCGCGTGCCCATCACCATCAGCGCAAAGATCGACAAGATCGACATGCCCAGCCAGAAGGTCACATTGGTCGGCGTGTACCACGCCACTGTGTCGCCACCGAACAGCGGCTCGACCTTGAACTGATCCATCGGCGCAATGGCGAGCTTCCCGTAGCCATCGGCATAAGCCAAGCCGAACAAAACGACCGCAAGCGCGATCAAGCCATAGGCGATCACGCGCCCGTTGCCTTTGGATTGTGTCCCGGTGGTGTTGGTGCTTTCGCTCGCCACGACCTTAATCCTTCTCGTTCGCATCCGCCGCAGCGGCGGCCTGTGTCTGTCTCTCGGCCTCAGCCGCGGCTTTTGTCTGCAGTTCGTGTGCCGAGCGGATCATGGTTTTAACCCCGGCGACGAACCCCAGCAGCATGAACAAGACCATCAACCAAGGGCCAGTGCCCAAGAGCCAGTCCAGCCCGTATCCAATTCCGAAGCCGATGCCCATGCCGGCCACCAGCTCGATCACCATCCGCCAGGCCAGATGAGCCTGAGAATAATGTTCCTCCAGATGGGGTTTGGGTGCCTGCGCCTGTTTGGCGGCGGCGATCCGTGCTTCGAGCGCTTTGAGACGCGCATCTTCGCTTGGGTCAGCCATGACATACACCCCCCTTTCGGAAGTTGCGCGAAACCTATGTCGCTTACGTCGCAGAGTCAACGCGCGCCGCATCGCAGAAAGATATATCTATATATCTGAAATGTATAAGTTTTTATTGCATGCGACAAATCGGTAGCGGGGCGTGGGCTGGGCGAAAGGGGCCGCTTGCAGCACAGATGCATATTCAACCGATTGGTTGACGATCCCGGCCAAGCCGGGCTAGCTCGAGACATGAACAGCGCGCTCGACACCGTTTTCGCCGCTCTCGCCGACCCGACCCGGCGCGAGATCCTGCGCATGCTGTTGGAAGATGACATGGCCGTGACCGATGTCGCCTATCCCTTTGCCATGTCGCTGGCGGCCATTTCCAAGCATCTGGCGATCTTGGCCGCGGCCGGGCTGATCAGCCAAGAAAAGCGTGGCCGGGTGAAATGGTGCAAGCTCGAGCCCGACGCGCTGCGCGCAGCCTCCGTTTGGATGCAATCCTTTGGTCAATTCGAGCCGGTCAACCTCGATGCCTTCGAGGCGTTCTTGGCTCAGGAATTGACGCAGACCGAGCTGCCTGAGGGTGCGCCTTGAGGCGCAGCTTTGACTGATGGTGCGCCGCAAGGCGCACCTTACGGATCACTCTTTCAGCAAAAGCCCCAAAGCCACAAAGGTCAAAGCGATCCCGCCCAGCACCGCCATCGGCGGCATCGGCTGACCCAAGCCCAATTCCCAGATCAATACCCAACTGGGCGTCAAATAAGTATAGGCCATGACCTTGGAGCTGGGCAGCCGCATCGAGGCGAACTGCACCAAGAACACCGTCATGGCCGAGGCCGCGATCGCCACATAGAGCAGCGTGATCCAGACCAAGGGCCGCAGCGCGCCCCAATCGGTCGCGACCAAGTCGCGCCAACCCCAGACCCCGATGATCACCGTGCTAAAGGCCAGCGTCCAAAAGGTGAAAACCAAGATCGGCTCGCCCCGGTTCAACACCCGCACCAGCGGCGTATAGGCCGCATGCGCGATACATCCCCAAAAGAAAATCACCTCGCCCCGTCCGATCTCGAAGGCCATCAAGGCCGCGATGTCGGCCCGGAAAATCACCCAAAGCGCGCCCATCGCCCCCAGGCCCAGCGCAACCATGATCCGCGCGCCAAAAAGCTGGCGCAGCAAGAGATAGCCGAAAATCCCGCTCATCACCGGCGTCAGCGTAAAGACCGCCGCCGCACTGACAGGGGGCGCGGTTTTTAGCCCCTCGAACATGGTGACGAAATAGATGGCGAAAAGCACACCCAAAAGCCCGTAGCGCCAAGGTGCCGACAGCGCGCCCGTCAACGTGGCGATCCCGCCGCCCCGCGCCCAGATCACTGCGCCCACAACCGCCGCCGATAGTGCAAAGCGCACGGCATTGAGGGCCGCTGGTGCGATCTCATTGGCGATCTGCCCGCCCAGCGAAAACGACCCCGCGACAAGGGCGGAAAAGGCCAGCATCGCAAGATGACCTTGCCGTGGCCCCTGCCCAAGATCGGCCAAGGCGCTCAAGCTTGGTTCACCCCCCAGTGTTTCACCTGCGATTTCAAGAACCGCAAAAAGCTTTGGACCTTGGCGGTGCGGTGCAGATCCATATGGGTTACCAACCAGATCGGGGCGGCCCATTCATCCAAGGGGGCCATCACCTCGACCAGATCATCATCCTCGGCAAGATCCCAGCCCGGGACGAAACCGATGCCGACCCCCGCGCATACGGCAGTCCTTGCCGCGCGGGTCGAGCTGACCTTGAGCGCGATGGCGCTGGCCGGCACCACCTCGCTCAGCCAGCGGTAAAACGGCGCGCGGATATTGTCGCCCGTGACACCCACAAAGCGATGCGTCGCGATCTTGGCCAGATCGAGCGGACCATGCGCCGCAAGATAGGCGCGCGAGGCGACAAGCCGTGGCAATTGGCTGAAAAAGGGTTGCACGACATTATCGGGCTGTTCGGGCAATGTGCCTGCCCGGATCGCGACATGCGCTTCGCCATATTCCAGCCGGAACAGCCGGTGATCGGAAATCAGCTGCACCCGCAATTCGGGATGCTGCGCCATGAATTGCGCGATAGCAGGCACCAAAAGCACGGCAAGATCATCGACCGAGGTAACGATCAACTCGCCCGTGACCTCGTCGCCGCGCCCACGGATGCGGCTGGCCAGCTGCGCGAACTGATCATCTGTCTGGGCCGCGATCTTGAGCAAATCCTGCCCGGCCTCGGTGGCGGTATAGCCACGCGCATGACGCTGGAACAGCTTGGCCCCCAAGCGCGTCTCAAGCGCGTCGATATTGCGAATGACGGTTGCATGATGCACGCCCAGCACCTCGGCCGCACCTGAAACAGTGCCAAGGCGCGCGACCTGATAGGCGGTGCGGATCTCGTCCCAGTTATCCATCTCACCCCGATCAGCTCAAACAACAGGGTCACTTTCACCTCTGCCGCGCGCGAAGGCAAGGGCATGAACACAGTTGCGCCAAAAAGCAGAAATTTGTGCGCAGGCGCGCAGAACCCCCTGCCTGTTTCGGCATTTATGGGTGTGGCACACCCCGATAGCCTTTGGGCCATCAGCGGACGAAGCAACTCGCAGGAACCTCAATTCAAAGGATGACCAAGTTGGACCGGATCAAAACCTATGCACTTTTCGCCATCAAAGCCTTTCTAAGCCTCGCCTTCCTCGCCGCAGGTGGGGCCAAGCTTTACGGGGTCGCGATGATGGTGGGCACTTTCGACATGATCGGGATCGGCCAATGGTTTCGCCACCTCACTGGCGTGATCGAGGTTGGGGCCGCGATCTTGCTCTGGGTGCCGGGCCTGCGCGCGATCGGGGCGGGCGCACTGCTTGTCACGATGATCGGCGCGGTCATCGCGCATCTGGCCATCCTTGGCCCCTCGGCCATGCCCGCCGCTGTGCTGGGTCTTTTGGCAGGCGTCGCTCTTTATGCCCATCGTCACGAAATTGGGCGGCCACGCGCCTAGGCGCGACCTGCCCCTTCGCGGTGGGGTGCGCACATGATAGGCTTGCATGATGCGTGTTGCGATTATCATGCTTGCCTGTCTGCTTTGCGCCGCCCCAACGGCAAGGGCGATGGTGTGCGCCTTGGATTTCGCCTTTGCCGTTACCCAAGGGGCCGGCACGATCCGCCCCGGCGCGCTGCTAACAGGCACCGCGCGTTTTGCCACCACAGGCCAAAGCTTTGCCGCCGAGGGCGGCGCGCGGGTCCATATGGTGCAGGGCGAGATGCGGATCGGCCCCGACATCACCGGCGAGATTTGGGCCGTGATTACCACGGCGGGCAACCCGGTCGCTGATCTTTTGGGTATTCATGCGCGCAACGTCACCGGCATGAATTTCGCAGGCCTTGCCTATCGCGGGCCGATGACCCTCAACCTCTACGGCCGTCCTGGCACCCTGCGCGCGCCCGCGATCCCCACCGACCCGGCCCAATGGGCCGCGATGGACCTGCGCCGCAGCTTTGCCTTGCATGCTTACGGCTATGACCGGCTGGCAGGTGCGGTCACCACGCTCGGCGTCGCTTGCGACCCGGCGGCGATGATTGACTCGCGCCCCGAAAGCGCCTATCGAGCCGCGCAATAGCCGGAAAGCATCAGCTTCCGGTCCCGTGCAGCGTCATGGGATCGCCCCCCGTCAGCGAGGTTTCGCCCACGGGGGTTGTTGTGCATTTCGGCCACGCCCCCACATCACGGGGGTATCTCGGATTGTCATAGGGGGCCCGCGCCCATGTTTGAAAACCTCTCTCAACGCCTGTCCGGCGTCTTCGACCGCCTCACCAAACAAGGTGCGCTGTCCGAGGATGATGTCCGCACGGCGATGCGCGAGGTGCGCGTGGCGCTGCTCGAGGCCGATGTCTCGCTCGAGGTTGCCCGCCAATTCATCAAGGCGGTCGAGAAAAAAGCCACCGGCGCGGCTGTCACCAAATCGATCACCCCCGGCCAACAGGTCATCAAGATCGTTCATGACGAGCTGGTCCATGTGCTGACGGGCGACGAAGACCCCGGCCGCCTGAAAATCGACAACCCGCCCGCCCCCATTCTCATGGTCGGCCTTCAAGGTTCGGGGAAAACCACCACCACCGCGAAACTCGCCAAGCGTCTGAAAGAGCGCGAGGGCAAGCGCGTGCTGATGGCGTCCCTCGATACCAACCGCCCCGCCGCGATGGAGCAATTGGCGATCCTTGGCGCCCAGATCGGCGTGGACACGCTGCCCATCGTCAAGGGCGAAGACCCGGTGATGATTGCCAAGCGCGCCAAGACGCAAGCCAGCCTTGGCGGCTATGATGTTTATCTCCTCGACACCGCAGGGCGGCTGCATATCGACGCCGAGCTGATCGCACAGGCCGCCGCCGTCCGCGATGTGGCCCAACCCCGCGAAACGCTGCTGGTGGTCGATGGCCTCACCGGTCAGGACGCGGTCAATGTGGCGCAAGAATTCGACGACAAGATCGGCGTCACGGGCGTTGTGCTGACCCGGATGGATGGCGACGGGCGTGGCGGTGCGGCGCTCTCCATGCGCGCCATCACCGGCAAGCCGATCCGCTTTGTGGGTCTGGGCGAAAAGACCGACGCTTTGGAGACCTTCGAGCCCTCGCGCATCGCGGGCCGCATCCTCGGCATGGGCGATATCGTATCGCTGGTCGAGCGCGCCCAAGAAACGCTCGAGGCCGAACAGGCCGAGCGCATGATGAAGCGCTTCCAAAAGGGTCAGTTCAACATGAACGACCTCAAAGGCCAGCTGGAACAAATGCTCAAGATGGGTGGCATGCAAGGCATGATGGGCATGATGCCCGGCATGGCCAAGATGCAAAAACAGCTCGATCAGGCCGGCATGGACGATAGCGTCATCCGCCGCCAGATCGCGCTGATCAACTCCATGACCAAGAAAGAACGCGCCAATCCCGATCTGATGCAGGCCAGCCGCAAAAAGCGCGTGGCGGCGGGTGCGGGTCAGGATGTGAGCGACCTCAACAAGCTGTTGAAAATGCACCGCCAGATGGCCGATGCGATGAAGAAACTGGGCAAGATGGGCAAAACCGGCCTTTTGCGCGGTGGCCTCGGCGCGCTGATGGGCAAGGGTGCGCCCAGCGCGCTCAAGGGAATGGACCCCGCAGGCATGGACCCCAAGGCGATGGAAGAGGCCGCGCGCAAGATGGGCCTTGGCGGCATGGGCGGCGGCATGCTGCCCCCCGGCCTTGGCGGGTTTGGGAAGAAAAAGTGACCATGCAGGCCCCCACCCTCACGACCGAGCGGCTCACGCTTCGGCCCATGCGCGCTGGCGATTTCCCCGCCTATGCCGCGCTGATAGCCAGCCCGCGCGCTGTCCATATAGGCGGGCCATATGATACCGCCCCACGCCAAGACCCCGAAGATTGCGTTTTCCGCCATCACCGGAGGGCCGCTTGATGTTCTGCGATCAGTTCACAGCCTTACCCACAATGCATGTGGCCAATGCTTTCTGTTTTGCGATCACAGCGGGGGCATCTGCGCAATGACCCCTTGCCTGATCAATACGCCGGTTCTGACGACTGAACGCTTGACCCTGCGCGCGCCGCAAGCGGCCGATTTCGACGCCATCGCGCCCTTCATCACCTCGGACCGCGCGCGCTTCGTCGGCGGTGGGGCGGATAAGGATATCGGCCATGCGTGGCGCATCCTCGCGATTTTCGCAGGCCATTGGCAGCTGCGCGGCACGGGCGTCTTCATCATGGCTGACCGCCAGACAGACCGCCCCATCGGCTCGGTCGGGCCGTGGTATCCCGGCGACTGGCCAGAGCAGGAGCTTGGCTGGTCCGTCTGGTCGCCCGCCGATGAGGGCAAGGGCTATGCCCATGAGGCGATCTTGCGCCTGCGCCGCCACACCTATGCCGATCTCGGTTGGACCACAGCCGTCAGCTATATCGACGCGCGCAACACCCGCTCGCTCGCCCTTGCGCGGCGCTTGGGCTGCACCCGCGACGAGGCCGCGCCCCGGCCCAAAAGCGACGAACCGATCGAGGTCTGGCGCCACCCCGCGCCCTCCGAGGTTTTGGCCGCATGACCACCATCCCCACCCTCACGACCCAGCGCCTGACGCTGCGCGCGCCGCGCCTGTCGGATTTCGACGCCTATGCCGCATTCCGCACCTCTGCGCGCGCCAGTTTTGTCGGTGGGCCGAATACGCAGATCCAAGCATGGGGCCAGTTCATCGGCCTGCCCGGCCAATGGGCGATCCGTGGCTATGGCCGTTGGATCGTGGCCGACCGCGAAAGCGACGCACCCTTGGGCGTGGTGGGCCTTCTCTACCCCATCGGCTGGCCCGAACCGGAAATCGCATGGTCGATGTTTCAAACCGGCGAGGGGCGCGGGCTTGCGCATGAAGCTGCCCTCGCCGCACGCGACTATGCCTATACCACCGCGCGCTGGACCACCGCGATCAGCTTGATCGACCCCACCAATACCCGTTCGGTCGCGCTGGCCGAACGCCTTGGCTGCCAACCCGAGGCCGATTACCAGCACGAGATTTTCGGCGCGATGCAGATCTGGCGCCACCCCGCCCCGGCGCAAGGACTGGCCCCATGACCCGCCTCGACATGATCCCCGCGTATGTACGCGATCTGTACGCGCCGTGTACGCCTTGTGCCGCCCCCGCAACCGACAGGATGCAGCCATGACCGACGCCATCACCCGCGCCGCCGAATTGCTCAAAGGCCATCGCGAAAGCATCGACCGCCTCGATGCGATCTTGGTCTACACGCTGGGCGAACGCTTCAAACACACGCAGGCCGTGGGCCGGCTCAAGGCCGAACACGACCTGCCCCCCTCCGATCCCGCGCGCGAAGCCTCCCAGATCGCGCGCCTCGAAGATCTTGCGAAACGGGCCGATCTCGACCCGGAATTCGCCAAGAAATTCCTGAAGTTCATCATTCAGGAAGTCATCCGTCATCACGAACAACATCAGGAAAACGGGGCATAATCCGCCCCTCGCCAACCCAAGGAGAAACCCAATGGCAATGAAGATCAGACTGGCCCGCGGCGGCTCGAAAAAGCGCCCCTTCTACGCAATCGTCGCAGCCGATAGCCGCATGCCCCGCGATGGCCGCTTCATCGAGAAGCTCGGCACCTACAACCCGCTCTTGGCCAAAGACAACGAAGAGCGCATCCGCATGGATGTCGACCGCGTGAAGCATTGGCTCGACCAAGGCGCCCAGCCCACCGACCGCGTTGTCCGCTTCCTCGAAGCCGCCGGCGTGCTCGAGAAAAAGACCCGCAACAACCCCGTGAAAGCGGAACCCGGCAAGAAAGCCAAAGAGCGCGCTGCTGAAAAAGCCGCCAAGGAAGCCGCAGCAGCCGAAGCCGCCGCAGCACCGGTCGAAGCCCCCGCCGAGGCGGTTGTCGAAGCCGAAGCAGAGGTCGAAGTCGCAGCAGAGGCAGAGGCCACTCCCGAAGCTGCAACAGACGCGGCAACCGAGTAATCGGTGCGCCCATGCGCATGATTGCATGGCATATCCCATGTGGGCCCGGTCATGACTGACCGGGTCTGCGTCGGTGCGATCGCGGGCGCCTTTGGCGTGCGCGGCGAGGTGCGGCTGAAAAGCTTTTGCGCCGAAGCGGCCGATATCGCCGCCTATGGCCCGCTGACCACCGAGGATGGGGGGCGCAGTTTCGATGTCACGCTGACCCGCCCCGTGGCATCAGGCTTTGCCGCACGGCTGACAGGCGTGATGACCAAGGAAGCCGCCGATGGCTTGCGCGGCCAACGCCTCTTTGCCCCGCGCGGCGCCCTGCCAAGCCTGCCTGATGATGAATTCTACCACGCCGATCTCTTGGGCCTGTCGGCACGCGACACCGGCGGGGCCGAATTGGGCAAAATCGCCGCGGTCCTCAACCATGGCGCTGGCGATATTCTCGAATTGCGTGGCCCGGCCCTCAAGGGCTCGGTGCTTGTCCCCTTCACCCGCGCCATTGTGCCGACCGTTGACCTGGCCAGCGGTCGCGTGATTATCGACCCGCCAGAGGGTCTGTTCGACTGACATAAGCTTCTTCGTTTCATAAATATCCCGGGGGAGTCGCCAAAGGCGACGGGGGCAGCGCCCCCATTCTCTGGCCCAGCATCCATGCGGGCGCGCAAGAGGACGACATGACCGATACACCAGCGAAATCCCATGGCAGGCTGGCGATCTCTGCCAGCGTCACGCCACGCGACCTGATGAGCGAGACACCGCGCCTCAAAGGGGCGTGGTGCGCCAAGGTCGTGACCCTTTTCCCCGACCTCTTTCCCGGTGTTCTGGGGGCCTCGCTGACCGGCAAGGCCTTGCAACACGGGCTTTGGGCGCTCGAACCGATCGATCTGCGCGCCTTTGGCACAGGCAAGCATCGCCAAGTCGATGACACGCCGGCCGGAGGCGGCGCGGGGCTGGTGATGAAACCCGATGTCATCAGCCGCGCGCTTGGCTTGGCCGAGATCGGCACACCGGCCGATCCGGCGCGCTGGCCGCGCGTCTATCTCTCACCGCGCGGCAAGCCCTTCTGTCAGGCCGACGCCGTGCGCTTTGCGCAGGCCGAGGGCATGACGCTCTTGTGTGGGCGCTTCGAAGGTGTGGACCAACGCGTGATCGAGCAACATGGTCTCGAAGAGGTGAGCCTTGGGGATTTCGTGCTGACGGGCGGTGAAATCGCCGCCCAAGCCCTGCTCGACGCCACGGTGCGGCTGATCCCCGGCGTTTTGGGCAATGCCGCGTCGACCGAAGAGGAAAGCTTTTCCGACGGGCTACTCGAACACCCCCAATATACCCAGCCCCGTGAATGGAAGGGCCGGTCTATTCCCGATGTGCTTTTGTCCGGCAATCACGGCGAGATCGCCAAATGGCGCCGCGCCGAGGCAGAGCGGCTGACCGCCGCGCGCCGCCCCGATCTTTGGGCCGCCTACCTTGCCCGCAAGGGTGATTGAACTGCGCGGAATCAGCTTGATCCATCGCCTGAGCCAGCCTATACGCAGCCCACGCCCGCGGAGGTCACTCCGGCGGGCTTCCGTTTTCGTGCATGCTTCGGCGCGGGCTTTCGACGGATCGACGAACAAGCAACGGTCAGACGACCTCTGACGGGCGCCCCGCGGATGCGGACAAAGGCGGACCCGGGTGAAGATCAGAGCTCTCGGCGCAAGGCCATGACATCTCCGCGGAACAACCGTGGGCAAGCATAGGAGTGGATCAGATGAACCTGATCGCACAGATCGAGGCGGAACAAATCGCCGCCCTCGGGAAAACCATTCCCGATTTCAAGGCCGGCGACACCATCCGCGTCGGCTACAAGGTGACCGAAGGTACGCGTTCGCGCGTCCAGAATTACGAGGGCGTCTGCATTAGCCGCCGTCATGGTGCGGGCATTGCCGCCTCTTTCACCGTTCGCAAGATTTCCTTCGGCGAAGGTGTCGAGCGCGTGTTCCCGCTGCATTCGACCAATATCGAGTCGATCGAAGTGGTCCGCCGCGGCAAGGTGCGTCGCGCCAAGCTGTATTACCTGCGCGCGCGTCGCGGCAAATCTGCCCGTATCGCCGAGGATAACACCTACAAGCCGCAATCCGGCGCCGATCAATAAGGACCCGCGTGATGAAAAAGGATATCCACCCCGACTATCACGTCATCAACGTCAAGATGACCAATGGCGACATGGTCCAGATGCGCTCGACCTGGGGCAAAGAAGGCGACACCATGTCGCTCGACATCGACCCCTCCGTTCACCCGGCATGGACCGGTGGCGGCGCGCGCTTGATGGATACCGGCGGCCGTGTGTCGAAGTTCAAGAAGAAATACGAAGGCCTCGGCTTCTGAGCCCAGCCTTTTTGACGGATCTGAACGCCGCCCCCAGGGGCGGCGTTTTTCTTTCGTGATTGCGGCTTAACCTTTGGGCGCGCGTGACGTATCATTTGCCAGATATCGCGGCCTTCCGGCAGGGCTTGCATAGATGTTGAGGCGTATCTGGGGGGCTGTCCGTGGCGCATATTATCGTTTTGGGCAATGAGAAGGGCGGCTCGGGCAAATCGACCACCGCGATGCATGTCGCGACCGCCTTGGCGCGCATGGGCCATGTGGTGGGCGGCTTGGATCTCGACCTGCGCCAACGCAGCTTTGCGCGCTATATCGAAAACCGCAGCGCAACCATCGCCGCGCGCCAACTCGACATTGCCGCACCCGAGCTTTTGGAACTCCCCGAAATCGACGCGGGCCAATTGGGCGAAGGCGAGAACAGCCTCGACAAACGCCTCGCCGCCGCCGTGGCAACGCTGGAGGGGCGGTGCGATTTCATCGTCATCGATTGTCCCGGCAGCCATACACGGCTGAGCCAAGTGGCCCATAGCTTGGCCGATACGCTGATTACGCCGATGAATGACAGTTTCGTCGATTTCGACCTGTTGGGACGGATCGACAGCGACGGCAGCACGATCAAGGGCCCGAGCGTGTATTCCGAAATGGTTTGGCATGCCCGCCAATTGCGCGCCAAGGCCGGGCTGAAGCCGATGGATTGGATCGTCGTGCGCAACCGCTTGGGCGCGCAGGAGATGCACAACAAGCGCAAGGTCGGGCGCGCGCTGGAAAGCCTGTCCGAACGGATCGGCTTTCGCGTGGCACCCGGCTTTTCCGAGCGGGTGATCTTTCGGGAGTTGTTTCCCAGCGGCATGACGCTTTTGGATCTGCGAGAGCTGGGTGTGGACCGGCTCAATATCTCGAACCTTGCCGCGCGCAACGAGCTGCGCGACCTGATGCGGGCGTTAAACCTCCCAGGGGTCAACGTCGCGTTTTAAGCGGTTTCGCCACCTTTGGTGGCGACCCGCC
>Ga0209137_1000672_pt1 | contig 35515 bp, 37 predicted proteins | sample SaaInl5LU_22_DNA_FD_184642 | JGI IMG/M metagenome (GOLD analysis project Ga0209137, IMG submission 184642) | Marine microbial communities from expanding oxygen minimum zones in the Saanich Inlet - ESP_105LU_22_DNA (SPAdes) (version 2) | ecosystem: Environmental > Aquatic > Marine > Intertidal...
CTATTATTTTATACTATATTCTACAATTAAATTAGGTAATCATTTTGGTTGGTAAATCTGCCGAAACTAGATAAATAGAATTTTCAGTAACGATAATAAAATCTTCTTTGTTTTTATAAAATGCTGAAATAGGACTTGTATACTCTTCTTGATTTTTAACAAGTAATTTTTCAGTCTTACTTCTTACACCTATAATAGCTTTATCCTTGGAATCATCATCTTTATTAATTGATGCCGACCAATAATCTAACATAATGGGTTTATCTTGAACAATGGCTAGTTTACTGGCGTGGTGTAAAGTAGTTTCGTGAGGTAATCTAATATTAGCGGCTTTGGATTGCAATGAAGCTTTTTCTTCACTCATTATATAAAAAAAATGATTATTTTCTTTTAAATAGTTTAACGAATAATAAGTATTTAAAATATAATCTAATATTATATGACCAATATTTTAAATGATGTCGCCTTTTATAATGATATAATACAAAATGGAATTACCCAAGTTGAAGAGACATATAAAATTCTTCTAAATAATTACTTTATTGATATTTTAGAAAAAAAAAAAATTAAGAACAATGGATACTTTAAATTCATTTTTTATAGAGGCGTCCAAACAATAAATCATATTTTTTTATTATTATTCATATATATCAAAAATTTACCTATAATAGGTAATGAATGTAAAAAAGCCTATTTTTATTATATAGAATTTATTGAACAAATTATGGATGAAGATTATAATTTTCTACACCTAAGTAGTGTAGAAGCAACCTTATTTGTTTACAAAAAAACCATATATGAAATCAATCAAAATTACAGAAAATCAAATTCTATTCTAAATCCTCGAGATAGTGATTTTATAGAAAGCCTAAGAAATAAGATGGAAAAACAAAACAAAAGAGTATACAAATTGTTAGAAGAATGTATAAACAAAGAATATTCATTAGATGAAATTAAAAATCTAATTTCAAATTAACTAGTTAGCTAATACAATATTTTTTTTTCTAATTTTTTTGTTTTTTGGCTTAGTTATTTTTTTCGCTTCATCGTTAACTTCTCCCCCATTATTTTGATAAATTTCCGAAAATTCATTTTTTAATAAAATTTTTAGGAAATCATAAATTTCCAATAGAACACTATCTTCACACTTTCCTACGATTAACACACTACCAGTTCTAAATATCATAAATGAAATGCCTTTCTTATCATCCATCTCATTTTTGTAAACTCCGTTTTGTTCTCTAGAATTATAATCATAATAAAACTTACATTGTACACCAGGGTAAGAACAAGGATCATAGATTGCATGTAACCCGTACTTTTGAGTAAGAATTTGGAATAGAGAGTCCCGATTTATGTAAAATCCACAATTAAAATTTGAATTAATCAAAACAGTTTCACAAGATTCAGAAAATGATATAGTTTCTTTAAAATATTGTTGAAATAAGTCCTTTAAATAGATAATAATTTTATTAAACACAATTTCATTCTGAACACCAGGTATTTCCATTTTCCCAGTGTTAAATATTTTAATATGATATTCTTTAAATAGGCTATCTACTTTTAATCTCAGAATTAAAACAAAACAATTATAAAATGCTTGCTTTTTTTTACATCGATAACTTAAAATATCTTTTTTACACAAACCTATCGATATCTTTCTAATGTCTTTGAATTTATTTCTATTGGTGGGATTATGAATTTGGTTTATAATTTGAACATCACATAACGATATGTCCTTTATTTTATTTTCAATATCAAGAACTTCGTCCATACTTTTGCAGTTAATTTTTATTTGTTTTTTAATAATACCTTGTTGTGGATTATAATAAGGTATTATAGGAATATTCCAAAATAGGTTTAAATCGATTGGCTTATTTAGGAAGGCAATCTTTGATTTAGTCGAAATATATATCTCAGTAGGTTCTGGGACCTCTCTCAAATTTATGTCCGTTTTTTTAATTATAGAATAATCCATTAACTGATTATCGTCTCCATTATTTAAAAAGGAATCCCATTCATCATCAATATTAATCATTATTATAATTCTGTGGTATTCTTTAAGTAGCTTAGAGATAGAATAATTTTATTTCATTTTTTTTTTATATTGAAAAATAATATAATTATGGAGATTGCAATTCCTACGTCCTATTACGAGATTAAAATACCTTCAATTAAATGTAATAACTCGCCCACTAAAGAATTATCTTGCATATATGGTTACAAAAAGGATTTTTTCGACCCATCTAATTCATCTCCACCAGATGATTTTATGAAGAAATTAATGCAACGAATGAAAAATACTAAAAATATTCGATCAAATTAAACCAATAATATTGCAGAATTTGATCTTCGTTTATATTTTTTTGTATATTTTCGAGTAAATCCAGATACGATGAATTTCCATATAAAACCGGGCACTTCTCAAAAATAAAAAATATTAACTTTTTTATAAATCCGTCTATTCCCAAATCATACTTTGCCATTATTTTTTCGCTAATTTTTTCGAATTGTTCAAATTCTAATCCTTTTTGTTTAAGTATGGCAAATATATATTCAAAATCACTATTGTTGACTATATTTAATTTATTTGGTGTATTTCTAAAATTTAATTGAAGGTAGTTAATCATACTTCTTATATCAGGATCAAACGTTTTTTGAATTGCAGAAAGATTCTTGGTTGAAATTTTCAGGTTTTCCGATTTAACAATTCCTTTCAAAAAATTGGTTATATATTCATGTGGTACACGATTGAATGAAATTCTTACAAATTCATTACGGAGAGCAAAATCTATTTTGGTAATATAATTACAAATAAGGCAAAACCTTGTGTTTGAAAATTTTTGTATTACTTCTTTTAACTGAACTTGGGCAGCTTTTGTCATATAATCTGCTTCATCTAAGATTACAAATTTTAACCCGTTAAAAAATAGGTTCTCTGCATTAATAAAGGTAGTAATTTGATTTCGTACAACTTCTATACCTCTTTCATCTGATGCATTTAAATGAATAAAACATCCCGTATTAAAATGGCCATAATTTTTTTGAAGAAATGACCGAATTAGACTAATAATGGTTGTGGTTTTTCCAGTGCCCGGAGGGCCATGGAATAATAAATTTGGAAAATAATTTTGATCAATCATATTCTTTATTAAAAGTTTGTTTGAATCGTCTAAGACAATTGATTCAATGTTAATAGGTCGGTATTTTTCAACCCAAGGAATATTTTCCATAAATAAATTACTTTAATATCTTTATATTAATAAAGAATAATATAAACATAACATCAGTAGGTAATTTAATGGCAGCCTACCTAGAATTAATTATTGGTCCTATGTTCTGTGGTAAAACATCCTTTTTAATTAATAAATATAAACAATTGAATTATTGTAATATACCTGTATTAGTAGTAAATCATTCTTTGGATAACAGATATTCTAACATAAAGCTTTCAAATCATGATCAGGAAATGATTGAGTGTGAATTTGTAGATAGTTTAGGGGAATTGTTTAAGGATGGTTCAGCTATTCATTCCGCATATATAGAGGCCAATGTAATTTTAATAAATGAAGGTCAATTTTTCAATGATTTAAAATTCTATGTTTTAAGGATGTTGGAGGATGGAAAGCATGTATATATAGCAGGACTAGATTCTGATTTTAAAAAACATAAGTTTGGGGAAATTATAGATTTAATTCCAATATGTGATAATATAAAAAAGTTATCTAGTTTATGTAGCTTATGTAGAGATGGGACCAAAGCAATATTTTCTCATAGAATTAGTGATGAACAAGAGCAAACATTAGTAGGTAGCACAAATTATATCCCATTATGTAGAAAATGTCATTCAGAAAATAATAAATGAATTAAACAATTTAAAATTACAAGAATAAATAACTTAAATGGAAAAAGAAAAAAAAACAACATCTAAAAGAAAAAAAAAGTCGGATGTTGAAACATTGCCATCAGTAGAGGATATAAAGATTGAAATTCAAGAACCTCCTCCAATTAAGAAACGAGGTAGAAAGCCCAAAGGAGGAAAGATACTGGAAAATTTTAATCTTAATATAGGTAACGAAGTTGTATTACCCAATGTAATCATTCACTTAAAATGTTCATTAAAAGATTTGGAAGAAAAAAACAATGAAATTCAATCATATAACAATAATGAAAGCATGTTTGAAATAATCGAAAAAAATTTTGTTAATTCTTCTAATTGTGTAAATATTGTTAATTCTTCTTTGGAGGAAGGGGAAGACCTGCAAAAAAAGGAATTAAATAAAAAGTTGAAAGAATTAGAAGTTATGCTACATTTAAACGACACTAATTTTAATAGATCTGCAGCTTGTTTTTGGTGTACTGAATCTTTTGATAATTCTGCGTTTTTTATTCCAAAGCATTATATTCGAAATGGCTATGAAGTATATGGATGCTTTTGTAGTCCCGAATGTAGTTGTGCCTATTTAATGAATGAACATATTGACGTTACAACTAAATTTGAAAGGTACCATTTATTAAATAATATTTATGGTAAAATAAATAATCATCAAATAAGTATAAAGCCTGCTCCAAATCCGCATTACACCTTGTCAAAATTTAACGGGAATCTATCCATTGAAGAATATAGATCTTTGTTTAAACTAGGACGAACCTTTTTAGTAGTTGATAAACCTTTAACAAAAATTCTTCCTGAGTTGCACGAGGATAATGATGATTTTATAATAAATAATAAATCTATCCCATCTAGTACTTATAATATTAAAAAGAAACCATTTAAAAAAACAAATAAAAATGATATAATTAATGATAAATTTGGTTTAGTATAACCACTTAAATAAATTAATAGATATAGATTAAATGGAATCCAATAGTGACTTTGAAATTCTAGACGAGGAAAAGAAGATTACTTGGTCTGAATACATTTATAGTTTATTTACTAAGATAATATCTATTGGAAAAAAATAATCTAGTAGTTTTGCAGATAATATAATATTTAGTTAGTAATTCTAAAATATTATATTTTACTATACAGATTATCAATTACTTAAATTTGCATTTTCTATTTATATTGACCATCTGTATCATAACTTTTAAAATTTTCTTTTACATGATCTAAATTCAAAGGATTTTTTTTTCGATACTCGGTGGTTACAGCTCCCATTCGTGTACGAATTTGCTTATAGATCTCCTGATTCACACTTGTTATTTTATTTTCATGTTTTTGTTCTTTTCCATCAGAAAGGTAGTATTTAATTACTTTTACAGGATCCAAGTCAAATTTAGCTAGTAAATCTTGAGCTTCATCTCTAGAATACGTAGTTTGGTTAACGATAGTATCAATTAGGCCATCTATACAAATTATTTCACTCTTAGTATCCATATATAATGGATAAATATATTTTATAAACAAGTTAAACACAAATCATTTAATATATGTAGGATAAAGATGAGCTCATATATGGAAGAAGATATTTCTAAAGTTATAGAGAATGTAAGTAATTCAGTAAAACAAGAAATAGCTAATTTAGTGGATAAGGAAACAAAAAGACATGAATATTTAAATCGTTTTTTACTTGACTTGCCTGTAGTTCAAAATGAGCTTAAAATAAAGGATGAACAAATTAATTCTTTACGAAAACATTGTGGAAACATATCCTCGGGACAATCCATAGATATGTCTGTGTTCGAAAAACATTTCAATCAATTTTCACATCAAATCAATTTATTGATAAATTCAAAATTCAATTGTATATTTCAACATATTGACACATGTAATGCGTCCATGAATTCTGATATACAATCATTATCTTCTAAAATGAATATTATTTTAAATAAGTTGGAAAACCTGGACTTATCAAATCAAAATATTTCCTTTGAAATTGAGGAAAAAAACATTATTCATCAAGAATTAAGTTCAAATCTTTCTCAAAGTGAAGGAAAAAACAGCGTCATTTACAAACCTGCCGTGGAAAATGGGTTAAGTGACTTAAAAGATGAACAACGTCCTAAAGAGGAGAAGGAAGAAGAAGAGGACGAAGAAGAAGAGGAGGAAGAAGAAGAGGAGGTAGTGAAGGAAAAGGAAGAGAAGGAAGAAGATGACCAAGAAGAAGAGGAGGAAGAAGAAGAGGAGGAAGAGAAGAAGGAGGATAAAAAAATAATATCTTTAACAAAAGAACAAGTGATGGTCTTTGCAACTAAGAATGTAGAGGACGAACCAAAGCAGGAAGAAGAGGAAGAAGAGGAAGAAGAGGAAGAAGAAGAAGAGGAGGTTTATGAAATAGAGTTTGAAGGTAAAACGTATTATACAAATGATGTTGATGTATATGATTGTGTAGACGATGACGTAGGAGATATAGTTGGAAAGCTAGTAAATGGCGTTCCTGTTTTCAATAAATAAAATATAGGTAAATATTAATGTATATTTGTGGTCCAACGATTATTTATTTAATATTTTCCATTGCTCAAATTTTTATAGATACTTTTCAGGGATTTTACAATACTGCTTTTATGAAAACAATTGTCATGATATTATTTTCCATAATGTTGAACTTATTATGTATATCTGGTCTAGGAGTTATCTCCTGGATTATTGTTCTTATACCCTTTTTATTTATGTCTGTGATTGTAGCAATTTTATTAATTGTATTTGGCCTTGACCCAAAAACTGGAGAAATTTATAATGATTCAGATTCAAATTACAAGTCTGGAAATTTAATATTTAGTATAGATAATTCAAATACTAATAATAATGCGGATTCTAGCTCCACAATTTCCTATCACCAGCCAGTACCTAATTATTCATCAGATCCACAATATGAAAGTTTTATAAATTTAAAAAATAAATAATTTAAATATAATAGTTTTTGTAACAATAATGAATACTATTATAAAATTATCCGTAATTTTAGGGGTAGGATATGTTACTGAGGCTACAATAAGACAATATATGCCTTCTTATCATCAAAAATGCAAAATGAAATTGTTATATTGGTGTCTAAGGACTTATAGTAAAGGTCAAATATACTATAATAAAACAAAATTATATATTTTCCCAATATATAATCAATTGCGCAATAAAATATTTGGGAAACCGGCTTTAGATAGACCTAATGGTCTAATTACTTTTTTTTCTAAGAATAATTTAGTTTTATCAGAATACGAAATCAATCCAGAATTTCTTCCAATACAATTAAGAGACAAAGGTCCGTATGAACCTTTTAATAAAGAAAAATTAGTAACATTTATAGAAAATATGGAACCTAATGAATATGAATATTATGCAATTATAAATAAAAATAATAAAATGGAAGATATTATTGTTAGAAGTTATCCAAATCGATTGGAATTAGACAATATAATTTATTCCAGATGCGAGTTTTTAGTTTTAGAAGTTAATAGTCAAGGAACGAAGAGTGTATTAAACTTGGTTGTTCCAGAATCAAATAGGAATTATAATATAATAAATAATAGAATCGACGAAAATTTTTTTAGAATATATCAAAACTATGAAAATGTAGATTTAAAAATAGCACATGTTCCTTTTGGATTAACAAAAGATAAAGATAATGAAGAACCAGAAACCGAAGATAATAAAATAATCGATAATTTCAATATATTTTATGTTGATAATAAAATAGAATCTAACACTTTACTAGGAGATGAAGTAATTGTTTTACAAGATGAAGGATACAAATTAGAAAAAAAAAATTTATCTTTGGAATCATTTAGTGATGAAGAAAATTTTGAAATGATTGAAGAAGAGCCAACTGATTGATATCTAGCGTTATTTAAAATTTATATTAGAAAATATATTTAAATATAATATATCATATATCTTATATGGAGGTTCAAGTAGAAAATTGTTCTGAATCGGCAATTGCTCCTACACCCCAATATAATTTTTTTTCTAATAAATGGAAGTTGTGGTTTCATTTACCAAACGATGGTGATTGGTCAATGAATAGTTATAAACTAGTTGATACAATAGATTCTATAGAGCGTTCAATAGCAATATTAGAATCTTTAGATGACAACGTAATTAAGTTTTGTATGTTATTTTTAATGAAGGACAACATTTCTCCTAGGTGGGAAGATCCAAAAAATGTAAATGGAGGATGTTTTTCCTATAAAGTATCAAATAAAAACGTAAAAGAAACTTGGAGAGATTTAAGTTTTTTATTAATGGGTAAATCAGTTAGTGAGGATAAAGAGTTTATTAAGAATATTACAGGAATAAGTATTTCTCCTAAAAAGAATTTTTGTATAATTAAAATTTGGTTATCCACTTGTAAATATCAAAATCCCCGTTTAATAACTTCTGAAATTAAATTTTTAAATCCAACTGGTTGTCTATTTAAAAAACATAACTAATCTTTTAAATAAATTTAATACTCAAAATTTATTTAAAATAATTATAACATTGGTCTTTGTTTTGGCGTCAGGGTAAAAGGGTCTGGCATTAGTACAGGTTTTTGGGCCACTAGATTTACCGATTTTAAACATTTAAATTCTGGATGCAATGGTGGTGCAGGATTAACCAAATTAGTTGAATTAATTCCTAATAAGAAAGTTTCTATGTCAGTATAATTATATGACAATTTTTGAGAAGGAATTTGAGCTGGATTTAATCCTAACCCTGGAAGACGAGTATTGTAAGCTGTCCCAAATGCTCCATGTTGATACATAAGGTGTTCTCGATACAATCTATATTGAGTTTGTTGGGACCCGTAATTACCTGGCGTATTATTATTTCTTGTTGAAGCCATTATTATAATAGTATATTAATATTTTTTATTAAATCATTTTTAATTGGATCGTCAATTATTTTATATCGATTAAAGTTTTGTAAAATAATATGAAAGTAATAAAACAAATCATAAGAGAACAAAAATAAGTATATACTAGATTGATATTCGCAATTATTTATTTTTTTTTGTAATTCCTCAATAATTTGATTAAAATTTTGGTCCTTTTCTATTAATGTTATTAATTCATTTATTTTGGACAATATAATTTTTTCATTATATTCATTTATTCTAAACACTTTTAATAGATCTACTTTATATAATTCCACACATATATTTTCTATATCATTATTATCATAAACTTGAACCTCTTGATTAATTTTGGATTTTAAATCTTTTTCAACTAACAAATATTTGACGTCCATATCATATCGATAGTCCATTTATTAGGTTAAATATTAATTAAATTTTATATTTATTTAAGAAAATATTATATAATATTTGGCATATTGTAAATATTTAACACTTTTCTAACTTTATGGAATAATAAAAGTGACAAGAGGATTTCCACAATAGCATATGCTATAAAATTAGTGGATAAATATTATTATGATTAAGAACTTTCGGGAAGGGGAAAAAAAGCGATTCTATAAAATAAAATAGAATCTAAAAATGATAAAAACCTGAAAAAAAGGTAGACTGACAGAGAAGTCTTACATATAGTTTACTCTGTCCAAATTTTTGAAATCTAACAACCCAAATTCAAATGTTTTTAATACTTTTTTTTAAAAGCTTTAAATCAGGGTCATTTTTTTTTCATAAGTTGGAATTTAAAATATGCATTGCTCTAAATAATTTAATAAAGACTAAAATCGTCTAAATTGAATTTGAGAAACATGGGATTGGTAATGAATTCGATAATTTTGATAGCATCTTATTTTATACCTAAATAAAAAGTAATATATAAATAAATAAAAAAATACATTTTATATTTATTTATTTGATTTTGATATATATTTTTCTTAATTGTTGAAAATAAGTCTAAACATATTGGAAATCAGTATGAGTTTTAAAGTAGTTTTGATCTTTGGTTAATTCTCTACTTGGAATTCCACCACGCACCCAACCCTTGGAAGCAACTCCCTCTACTAGATAGTTAGGATTTTGAATTGATTGTTGAACCTCTGGAATTAAAGGTGTATTATGATGTTTCAAAAAACTTTTTTCAGTTACATGAGTTACAGATCTTCTATTTGTTATGCTATCTCCCTGCATTATTTGAGATTCAACAACAGGGTCAACAGAACCTCGTCCTAAATAAGGAACTGTTGCAAATGGTCTCTGGAATAAATCAATTCGGCATTTTGGATGCGTATTTAGCCCTCCAATTAAAAGCTGGGAATTTTCATCTACATTGCAACCATTTGGCCCCATTCCATAACTTCCTTTGTAATTGACACAGGGCTGGCTAGTTGCTAAAGCTTTTGCATTCTTCATTGAACAATCCTTTGTATAATAATTTTGTAATAAATAATTGCATGTATTTACATTTTGAATTTGATTTTGATCAATAGTGCAATGATCATCCCCTACTCTTGTTAAATCGTTGAATGAATAATCAGTTGTGTAAGACATAGATATATATATATGATACTTTTTTTTGTTAATTTATATTAAAATATATCTTAAGTTATCTTTGACACATTCGAATCCATTACCATCCTTACAAGATGGCATAGTTCCGTATAAATAATCTGCATAGGCTCCCTGATCATTAGGAATACGGGTGTTAGGAGTAGTATTAAAGCTCCTTAAGCAAAAATCTAATTCGTATTGATCCCATAAATCACCAAATAATTGTTTATTTGTATTTTTTATTCCGGGATTTTGTTCCTGTACCATTTTTTTTGCGTCCGTTAATATATCATCATAAGTGTTAGGATTAAATGAAGGAGGAGCTGCTTTTCTTTTAGGATCGTCCATTATTTCTGTCAATAACACATTCCCAAATGGATTATTGGAACTAGAATCGTAAAATGTTTTATCCATAAATTTTTGCAATGGCTGTGTTTTCCCCGAATCGGTATGGACTTGAGGGTCCCAACCTTGAAAATTTGAAAATCCTTCTAAAGTTTTCTTTACTATTGGAGATTTTCTAAATTTGTATATAAGATAGATAGGAATTAATGTTAAAATTCCAGTAATAAGATACATTATATTCAATGATATTAAAAATCCAAATATTGACAAGTAAATTATAAGTCTGGAAAGTGCATTTAATTGAGACTCAAGATTCATTTTATTTGACGGCCATATATCAACCAAATATTTTGTATTCCATAATATTTGGGGATCATTACTCCAAAATGGTGTATTCATTATATACTAAAAAGAAAGAATATATAATGAATGTATTAATTGATAATTATGTTGATTATAATACATTTGCACAAGAATTGGATTGTGAGCATAATGTAGGTCCCCCTGCATAATGAGTATTTGTATTGATAGTTGGAACTGAATTGTTAGAATAGTTATGGACACAATTAAATTGCCTCTGAAATTGATCTTTTTCTTGAATTCGTGAGCTAACTAAATTCGCAAAGGGCCGTTCGACATGGGCTTGGGGATCTTCCGGCAAATAATTCCAATTAGGTTGTTCTAAATCCTTGTACATCCATGCTGGATTCGTGGCTCGGGATTGTTCTGTAGTTAATATATTACAATTTGGGTAAACTTTTTGAAAGGCTTTTAGCTTTGGTAACTCTTGTTTATATTCAACTGAATCGCGTTTTGTTAATTTTCGTTCAATTCCTAAAAGATGGCTTTGTACATCAACTTTATTACACCAGAGATTAGCACCCCATTTTTGAGGAATAATATGTGGGTCTTCCATATAGCACATATTTAGCCCGTTTCCCGGTACGTCTAATATATATCTGCCCGGGTCAGTAGCTTGTTGGTTTTGTTTAGATATTCGGCAGGGGTCGTCATGGAATCGTGTAAATGCCATTATAATATATATATAATTTTATTTAACTATTAATGGTTTTGAAATAATTAAAATAAGTAAAGTATTTATTTTAATTAGATATTGGGCAATTAAATAACTTCCACTATTTTTGTCTTTCGAAAATTTAGATTTTTACTCCTTTTAACATTTCAAACGCCGATTTTAAATTAAATTGATTTAATTACATTATGTTATTATATCATTTTACTTATTTATATTTTTTTTTATTTATTATGAAATAGGTAATGGTGCCAAACATAATTTTATTTCTCCTAAACTGGCTACGCTGTATTTAACAACTAGTGGCAAATCATTTTCTAAATACATTTCTATTTGGGAACATAGATTTGTGCATTTGATAAAATATCCCAAGTTCTTTAAAGAAAACAAGCCTTGTATAACTTTACTACTTTCCAATTTTTTAACAAATTCCATGTTACCATCTGATTCTGCCCTATGTATTTCTGCCTGGGCAAATTGGCCCTCGCATTTAAACATTAGTTCATTCCCAACTGACTTAATTTCTAATTTATCAGAAATACATGATAAATCTCTTATTATTTTTTGAAAATCAGATGAAGGTAATGTTATAATGGATGAAAATTTTACATCCGGATATGATAATTCCTCCTGTTCTGGTTCAATCAATTTTAATTTTTGAGTTTTGGTCTGTTTAATGCCCCCGTTTTCAAATGTTAATGTCAAATGTGAAACTATTCCATCCACATAGTCATCATTTTCTATTGAAATAGTCAATGTATCATCATTATCAATTGAATTAATTAACTTAAATAAATGAAACATATTCACCCCAATAATAATCTTATCATGTTTGCACTTGTAATGTTCAAAATTTTTAGCTTCTAGAAATAAATGAGCTAAAATGGTGTGTGATTTATCCATATTAATAATGCGCATTCCATCTGGTTGGAAAGTAATATTAGTCTCTAAAAGAATATCTTTTAACGCAGTCATCAATATACGAAATGGAGCAATTTGAACAGTTTGAATAGTTAATACATTTGAATCAAACTTATATTGGGTGGATTGTAGAGACATTATGAATAATCTTTTTCATAAATCTTTAAATACTTAAACTCTATAAATTAATTTTTGTTTTTGGAGCTTTTCTTCTTCCAAATTTATATTTTTGCTTGGATCTTTTTGCTAAAGTTAACGCTTTTGAATTTTTGGAGCATCCCTCTTCTAATAACTTATAATCAACCGCCGATGCTTTCCCTCCTGTTATTGCACTTGCTAATCTTGCAATTCCCCAAGAATGACCCGTTTGATTTGGCCTAGATCCAGAAGAAAAATAGGCTCCTTGACCTTTTTTCATTATCTTTTGCAAAGTTCCTATACTACATTTTGTTTTTTTACTTAATTCTTTGGATGGCATTATTGAATCTATTTTGTACATTCGTTGGGCATTGGTAATATGATTAGATTTATGAGACTTAAATGATTTAAGTTTTTTTCGGGTAAAATATATTTTATTTTTATACATTTTTTTGGACTTATCTATCATTTTAACCTGTTTAATTTTATCTTTTTTAGATAGTCTTTTTGGAACATATCTTTTATTAATTTTTACTGATCCTTTCATATATTATTAGGGGCTATTATATTATTTTAGTTAGACAACCAGTAAACAATTGTACCAGGACTTCCATTTCGGTAAGCAGAGGCATCGGCTTGATAATTTGCCGGAGTTGCTGCACCTCCTGCTCCAAATCCACTTGTCTTCTGTGATTGTCCTCCCCCAGCGCTATAAATAGTAATTAAATCATTATTGTAGTTGTAATTTTCAGAGGCTGTTGGAGGATCGCCATAAGGGGTTTGTGAACTTGTTGAATATCCTGAACCACTACTTGTATAGGAATTAGATGTGCCATTTGTATTTTGATCTCCTCCTGGGTCCCCATCTACACTAAATATATTATTGTTTGAGAAAAATGATGTTGAATTAGTATATAATGCCTTTCCTCCTCGAGCTCCTATAATTGTCCCATCATTTTTAGTAGAAGCCCCAGATCCGGCAATTAATGTAATGTTAGATGAACTATATGAAATAGTTACTGAGGTATCATTACCATATCTTCCCCCTCCACTTATTTCATAATTTATACTATGTATAGTATCACTTCCCGAAGTATAAGGTATAGAAACGGCACTAACAAATGCTCCTGCACCTGCTCCTCCCGTTGAATAACTCGCTTGACCAGCTTCTGACCCATCTCCTCCTCCTCCGTACAATGCAAAATTAAAATAACTAAAACCGGATGGCATTTCAAAATCAGCTACTAAGGTTCCAGATTTATTTGTACCATACGAGGTAGTTAGTTGGCTTGTTGGCGGTAATAAATATTTGGAAGCAAAAATAGTATTTAAGTCATTTCCATTTACTTTATAATTTGTTGTTATGGTAGTTGCAACTGCATTTGTGGAATAAATCCAGCCATAAATTGTGTTTAAGTCGCTTCCATTCTCTTTATAATTTGTTGTTGTTGAGGAAGCCGACCCACTAGAAATTGGTAAGAAAATACTCGACAAGTTTGTGGAGTTTGCATAATATCCCGAATTTGCCATTATTAATTTATGTCTATATTTATTCCAAAAACATTTTCACTAGAATATGTTATATATAAAAATCCGTCTTCATCTTTATAATGATGGTAATATTCATGGAGAGTAGCATTACAAGGAGGAATTATGCCTTTTACAAATAGAAAAATCGCTTTTTCAGCTTCTAATCGTAGCCGTTTCCTAATTACATAAATAAATTGTCCAAACGTGATGTCTAACGGAACCAAATATTTATGTTTATCAATCTGAGGCATTTGAGACCTTTTATTTCGTTCGCAAATTATTGGTATACGATCTGGATATTTATGCAATACTCTTTCACTTTCTTGCTTTCTATTATATAATGAGTATTGTTGTTTAAACTCACTCATATTAAAAATATTATACAAATCGCTTTAAGTTATTGTGAAATTTTGATATTGAGTGTAAGAATTGATATATTAATTATTAATTAATATTTAAAAATAATAATATTTATTTATTAATGAATGCACTGCAAAAAGAAAAATTAAATAATTTATTTAATAAGTATAAAAATGATGAATTTATTTTAACAAAACTAAATAATGCCCTAAATAATTTAGAAAATAATCTACATCAAGAAGAACAAAACCGAAACAACAAAAATGAGTTAGCTTTACAAATATGGAATAGCCAACTAGATTTGGTAAAAATAATTAAAGAAAAGTATAATTATTCTTACTTAAGTTCTAATAATATGTTTTTTATTAAAGGTATTTTTTCTTCAAACTGCGATTATTTAATTATTAAAGAAGATGACATTTATTTATCAATTTCTCAGGAATTGAATAAATTCCCGTTGCTATTAAATAACAAATTCAAAACTATTTCATTAGTTATGAAACAAATTAAAGAACAAGATTTATTTTCACAAGTTCCTGAGGAAACAAAAATCTCAGAGGCTAAGACTTTATTTGCTAATCATGTATTTATTACAGAAAATTCAACGCCGTCTGAAAAAGAAAGTATATTGTTTTTCATTCTAATAGGAGAAATATTATTAAAAAAACAAAGTTCCTCTATTTTTTTTATTAACTCTTCATTAAAAGCAGTTATTACACTTATTTATAATTCTGTTTTTAATAAGAGTGGTATTAACACCAATTTAATAAATGGGAATTTTGTCTCCAAATATCATAAAGATCATAATAGGAATAATTTTAGAATATTATTTTCTCAAAATAATATTGATATGGAGGTAATAAGTAATTATTTGGTTTCAAATCCAATAACCTTCCTATTAATTTGTACTTATTTCCACTCCAAATATATATCAAGTGATTCTTATTTAGATAAGCTAAAATCTACATCTTTATCTCTTTATAATCAAATTTTTTATTTAACCCTTTATAATAATGAACAAATTGTAGAAAAATTTATACAATTTTGTTTAGAATCAGACACAAAAGAAAATTTACCAATATCTTGGAAAAATATGCAATTTATTTGGAATTTTTATTTAGAACAACATAATCTTCCTAACATGATGTATTCTTTAAATTTAAAAGAAGAAATAAATAAAAAAATTGAATATGATGCTACAAATGATGTATATTTAAATGTAACAAGTAAATACCTACCTAAAATTAGTCAATTTTTACAATTTTGGGAGGAAAATTTTGTTATTGTTAAAGATCCTAAACTTTTACTTATTGATGATGAAATATGTGAATTTGATATAGCAGAAATTCATTATTTGTTTAAAAAAGCAGGATCGCTTTCCAAATATCAAATTAAAAATATTTTAGAACATTATTATGGCGATGATATATATTTTGAAAAAGAAACCATAACAAATATAAAATCAAAACTTTGGGATAAATCAAAAGAATTAAATATTTTTTATTCAACCAATTGTATATCTAATACCAATGACTTAGAAAATAAATATAAAAATTATTTAGTTTTTTTTGAAAGTAACACACGATTTGTAACTTATGATTATTTTAAAAAATATTTTCAAAATAAGTTTTCTTAATAATTATTTATTTAAATTAAATAATTATTTTATAATTAATGTTTTCTTCTTCTTCTTCTTTTTCTTCCACCTGAAGCATTTAATGCAGCTGTTTCAGGTCCAGAAAAGGAAGATCCAACGTATAATCCTTGTCCATCAATTCCCTCTCCATCCCAGGCTGCTTGGGAAGGAGTTAATGTGGTAGTTACTCCTGCATGGCCACCATACATGGAATCATCCTTAAAGTGCAATTCATGTTTTTTTCGTCTTTTTGCAGTTCCGTTCCTGTGTTTTCTTCTAGAACCACCTGAAGCATTTAATGCAGCTGTTTCAGGTCCAGAAAAGGAAGATCCAACGTATAATCCTTGTCCGTCAATACCTTGACCATCCCATGCAGCTTGGGAAGGAGTTAGGATTGTGTTAACTCCAGCATGTCCACCTCTATATTTTCTTGATCTGTGACCATGATGTCGGGCTCGGGATCCCTCTCTCTTAAAATATCCAAAGTGCCCCTTTTTTGTTCCATATCCATGTTTTAACAATCTCCTTTCTCTTTTTGCGGTATGATGTTTTTTTAAAGAAACAATTCTGCCATGCTTATTCTTGTATAAATCTTTCTTGTGTAGGCCCCCAGATGTATGGTCAGCGGTACCATGCCATACTTCGGCTCGACTTCCAACAGCTCTTTTATAACTTTTACCCATTGTATATAAAATAAACGAAGAAAAAAATATTTTATTTTATTAAGTAAAATGAAAATATTAAAATTTATTTCGAATTGGTTTTAAACTTCCCCCAGGATGTCCTTCTTTTCTCCCTAAGAAGTTAATTTCAACTGGAATACCAAAATTTCCATAAGTTGTTCTTCCTCCTAAATTATTTGATAAAATTCTTGCTATTCTTCGATTTTCAGGTTGGGAAGGATCATTATATCCCGATTTAATATTGTCTACTCTCTCTTGAATGCAATTGCAAACTGAATATTCATTGTATATATTATAGGTATACACTCGTTGAAATCTTGGCTTTCTTCCGGGATAAAATACTAGAGTCATATTAATACTAAGTCATATTTTTTATTTTTATTTAAAATTGATATAAAATTGGTTTATTCTTGTTTATTAGAATAGTTACAATGGATTTGTCTTCTAAATATCAGCAAAAAACCGATAAACAACATATTCTGGATAACCCAGATACCTATGTTGGATCGATTGAACAAATTGATTGTAATAATTGGATATTTGATAATGAAAAACAATCCATAATTGAAAAATCAATTTCCTATATTCCTGGTTTATACAAATTATTTGATGAAGGAATTGTTAATTGCAGAGATCACGTTATTCGGATGGCACAAGCAATACAAAACGGAACAGAAAATAGTTTGCCGGTAACTACTATTGATGTGTCAATTCAAGAAGATGATATAATTACTATGTTTAATGATGGAAATGGAATAGATGTAGCTATGCATCCAGAATATAATATTTGGATTCCTGAATTAATTTTTGGCCATTTACGTACCTCGACTAACTATAATAAAGAGGAAAAAAAAATAGTTGGGGGAAAAAATGGATTTGGATTTAAATTAGTATTAATTTGGTCTACCTGGGGTAGTATTGAAACTATTGATCATATACGTGGTTTAAAATATTATCAAGAATTTAAAGACAATTTGGATGTAATTTCTCCACCAAAAGTTACTAAATGTAAGTCTAAACCTTATACTAAAATTTCATTTAAACCAGATTATAAACGTTTTGGATTAGGTGGGTTAACGAATGATGTTAAAGCATTGTTTGCAAAAAGAGTATATGACATCGCAGCTGTAACAGACAAAAATATTAAAGTTAAATTAAATTCGACTCTTATTCCAGTTAAAAACTTTTTACAATATGTAGATCTATACATAGGTAAAAAAGAAAATACTCCAAGAGTTTTTGAATTAGCCAACGATAGATGGGAATATTGCGTTGCATTGACAAAATCCCAAGAATTCCAACAGGTTTCATTTGTAAACGGAATTCATACTCAAAAAGGAGGAAGACACGTGGATTATATTTTAAATCAAATTACAAAAAAATTAGTTGATTATATTGATAAAAAGAAAAAAGTAAAAGTATTACCAAACTCTATTAAAGAACAATTAATTTTATTTGTAAGATGTGATATTGAAAATCCTGCCTTTGATTCCCAAACGAAAGATTTTATGAACACACCAGTTGCTAAATTTGGTTCTTCCGCTTCTGTTTCAGATAAATTTATTGAAAAAGTGGCGAAAATGGGTGTTATGGAAGCTGCTTGTGCCTTAACAGAAGTAAAGGAAACAAAAGTTGCAAAAAAAACAGACGGGACAAAATCTAAAAATTTAAAAGGTATTCCCAAACTTGTAGATGCAAACTGGGCAGGCACAGACAAATCGGGCCAATGTATCTTGTTGTTATGTGAGGGGGATTCAGCAAAAGCAGGTATTATTTCAGGATTATCCTCCACAGATAGAAATACTATTGGTGTGTTTCCCTTAAAAGGTAAAGTAATGAATATAAGAGGAGAATCTATTAAAAAAATAAATGAAAATAAAGAAATTGGTGAAATAAAAAAAATACTTGGGTTAGAACTAGGAAAAGAATATAATACACAAGACGATATAAATAAGAAACTTCGGTATGGAAAAGTATTATTTATGACTGATCAAGATTTAGATGGATCTCACATTAAAGGTTTGTGTATCAATTTATTTCAGTGTACCTGGCCTAGCTTAGCGAAAGTGTCAGGTTTCATTGGGTTTATGAATACACCTATTTTAAAAGCAAAAAAATCTAATCAAGAATTAAAATTCTATAATGATGGTGAGTTTGAAGCTTGGAAGAAAGAAATACAAGATATACAATCTTGGAAGATTAAGTATTATAAAGGTTTAGGTACAAGTACTGGTAAAGAGTTTAAAGAATATTTTGAAGAAAAAAAAATAGTTGGATTTAATCATACTGGTGATATTTCTGATAATTCTATTGACATGGTCTTTAATAAAAAACGAGCAGATCATAGAAAAGATTGGTTAGGTGACTACAACAGAGAGTTATATCTTGATACTAATACTTCTAATATCAATTATGAGGATTTTATTAACCGAGAACTTATTCATTTTTCAAAATACGATTGTGATCGAAGCATTCCAAATTTGATGGATGGTTTGAAAATCAGTTTAAGAAAAATTCTCTTCTCTGCGTTTAAGAAAAATCTCCATTCGGAAATCAAAGTAGCTCAATTTACTGGTTATGTATCAGAACAATCCTCTTATCATCATGGAGAAGCCAGTTTGAATCAGGCGATTGTAGGACTTGCACAGAATTTTGTTGGGTCTAATAATATTAATCTTTTGGTTCCTTCTGGACAATTTGGAACGCGTCTACAGGGAGGTAAAGATAGTGCGTCTGAAAGATATATATTTACTTATTTAAACAAAATTACCAGAAAGATTTTTCCTGAGGCAGATGATCAAGTATTGAAATATCTCCTAGATGATGGAGATATTGTTGAACCACAATATTATGTACCAATCATTCCAATGGTATTAGTAAATGGATCAAAAGGTATTGGTACTGGATTTAGTACAGAAATATTGTGTTATAATCCAAAACTTATTATTTCCTATTTAAAAGGCAAACTAAATAATTGTATACCCGATGCTAATTTTATTCCTTATTACGAAGGATTCAAAGGGTCGGTTGAGAAAATTGGCTCCCACAAGTTTCTATTCAAAGGTAATTATGAAAAAGTTAGCACTGATAAAATACGTGTTACAGAACTACCAATAGGTTTTTGGACTCAAGATTTCAAAGAACTATTAGAAGCTTTACAAGAGAGTTCCGATAAAGATGGTAAAAAGATAACTCCTATCGTAAAGGATTATGACGACATGTCCAAAGATACAACCATTGATTTTACAATTACACTTTCCAAAGGTAAATTAGAAGAATTGGAATCTCAAAAATCCGAACATGAATGCAATGGTATATATAAAATTTTCAAATTAGTATCTACTTCGTCCACAACAAATATGAATTTATTTGATGCAAATGATAAATTGAAAAAATATGATTCTGTCGAAGAAATTATTGATGATTACTATATTACAAGGTTGGAATATTACGATTTGCGTAAAAAAAGTATTATCAATATACTAGAAAAACAACTTGTTATTTTAAAAAATAAAAAGAAATATATTGAATCTTTATTGAATGATACGATTGATCTGCGCAAAAAGAAAAAAGATGAGATTATCGAAATGTTGGAAAAAGAAGGATTCGATAACATTGAAGAAGATAGACAATACCAGTATTTGTTAAAAATGCCAATGGATAGCGTTTCAGAAGACAACATAAATAAATTAAAAATAGAATTTGAAAAAAAGAATTCTGAATTAATTGAAATAAAAAATAAGACAACCAGTAAAATGTGGTATGAAGAGTTAAAAGAACTAGAAATTATGTATGATCAATTTATAAAAGAAAATCCAAGTCAAAATGAGGGAAATAATAAGAAACTAACTAAGCAATCAAAAACAAAAAAATAAACTATTTTATATAATTTTTAAATTTATAAAATTATGTATTTTATTAATCAATTTAATTAAAATGTTAAGGTAGTGTATGGATTATGAAAATATTAAATCTTGGATAATTATTATTCTTATAATATTTATTCTATTTATTTTAGTATTTTACCTTTTTGAAAAAAATACAGCTTTCCAACCTTATTTAAACGAAATTCAACAGAATGTTTCAAAACTAGAAAAAAGGGATAGTTTAATAAATACTAATTATTCTTTAAATCAAATGAGTTCAGTATTATATATTCAAAACTTTCTAACAAAAAAATATTTTGAATCAATAAAGTCAATGTTTGTTAGCAAAAATTTTAATTCGAGAAATTTTTTATTAAGAAAAGCATCAGGAATAAATTTTTTTAAATTATACCAATCAGAATATAAAAATCTATTAAATATTTATTTTTCTAATAACGTTTTAAATCAGATTAGTTCTATAATCGGAAAACCAGTTCAAAGGATAACTTTATCTGATCCAAATGCTTGTTCTTTATTGATTTATTCTAATGAAGGAGACTATATTAATTGGCATTATGATTATTCAGGGTATTATGGGGATAGATATGTTGTTTTATTGACCATAGTTAATGAAAATGCAAACCAAGATGGTTTATCAAACAATGAATTTATTTATAAAATAAATGGAAAAAATAAGAAATTAAAAATGCACGAAAATAGTTTGATCATTTTCAAAGGTTCTGAGATCCTTCATCAATCCACGCAAATTAAAAAAAATGAAAAACGGATTTTATTAAGTATGGTATTTTGTGATATTTGTCAAGAAAAAAAAAATGTATTCAATCAGATCTATGAAAAGTCTAAAAATTTTATTGTTTATGGATGATTCATTATTAACGTTTTCTTTTAAAATAAAAGAAATTATTGGTATAAAAAGTTTTTTTCATTATGAATTATAAATGTCAAAGATTGTTCTTGGAACTATGAATATATGTTATCCATATTCTTCTAACAAATCCACAGAAGAATATGGAAAAATTATCTCTGAATATATAAATATATTTGGGCAAAATAGTTATTTGGATACTGCTTATTATTATGGAAATAAAAAAACTGAAGCTGTATTGGGAGAAATATTAGAAAATTCCAATATATTACAACCAAAAATTGCCACAAAAGTTAATCCCTGGTTTAATAATGATTTTTCTTCTGGTAAATTAGGGCAATTATCTAAAGAAGGAATAATGCACCAGTTTAACACTTCATTGAAAAATCTGAGAAAAAAAAAAGTAGAGATATTGTATTTACATTGTCCTGATTATGAAACGCCAATTCAAGAAACGATTGAAGTTATGAATGATTTGTATAGAACCGAAAAAATAAATCATTGGGGATTATCCAATTTTTCTAGTACTCTTACAAAAGAAATTATAGAGTTATGTGAAAATAAAGGACTACAATTACCTAGTTATTATCAGGGAATGTATAATCCTATTTGTCGAAAAATAGAAAGTATTTTTCCGATATTAGATGAGTATAGTATGGAATTTTGGGGATATAATCCGCTAGCTGGTGGACTTTTAACGTCAAAGTATAAAAATGATCAAGAATTAACAAAAAATAATCGATTTTATAATAATCAAATTTATAGTAATATTTTTTGGAAAGATCCTATCATTCAAGCCCTAGATCAATTTTATCCAAAGATAGTTGATACAAGTATTGATTATACCTTTTCCTGGTTAATGAACCACTCTTACTGCTCAGAACGATTTAATAAAATTATTTTGGGCGTCTCCTCAATTTCACAACTTACCCAAAATCTTAACTCTATTTATAATTATCGACATTTGAATTCCAATGAGTTAATGAATATGGATACAATGTATAACTCTATTGAAGAACATACTCCTAATTATTATTATTGAGAGGAGATAATTGATATGTGGAATTGTAGTTTAGAAAATAAATTAGGTTCCATGCAATCGGTGCACTCACAGGGGTAGAGCTCAAATCCAGATCTATATCCCCCCTTTTTTTTGTATTATAATAATTATAAGATTTTATGATTAAGTATACTATTGTGTTTGAATAATCAATTATAATTGTATGTTTTAATGGATAAAATATTGCTTCCCAACTTTTTTCAAAGTAATGACTTAATTCATCATTTATACACTCTTCGCATTCTAAACTTTTCATTAAGTCAAAATATTTTTTTCTTGGTATTTTTTCAATGTCTCTTTTATCTATTGAAAATATTCCAAATAAAGAAATATTCTTTGAATTATTATTAAAATTCTGTTTGAACCATTCCCCATATGGCCGTATACTACTTTTTTTAAACCCTATATTTTCATTAATTTCTCTATTTGATTTAGTCATTGATCTATAATCGTCTACCTTAAAATAATAAAAATCATCATATAGCGATGTAGAAGAGCAATAATCAGTTATAAAAAAAGCTCTATTATATTTTAATATATATTCTAACAATAGTCTTGTTTTTTGCATTTTGAAATATAATTCATCAATACATCCAGGTACAAAGATAGTTATATCTGCTAAATTATAATAATTATGAACTATGTGGTATAAAAATGTATGGTCACATTTCCCTTGATTTTTAATAGTTTCTGATTCTATTACATACTTTTTTTCATAGTCTTCATTGTTAGTGTTTTTATTATATATTATATATTTAAATTGGTTAAACGGATAGTCCAGTGTCCAAGACAAAGACTCATTATATCTAGCTACTACAATTATTATTTTTTTATCCATCCTACATTCTTTTATATTATTAACCGGTGGAACATAAAAATCATTCTTTGTGCAAATTTTGTAAACAAAATATATTATTAAGACAATTATTAATATTATGATTAAATTTAATATATGCATATTTTTAAACTTCATATATTAAATAAAGATTAAAACCATGGAGGTAATTTATGATCGTGGGTATCTCTTTCAGAAGAAAGGATTGGTAATGCAATTGGATCTGCTAAAGTACTAACATCCCTTAGGTATTTTTTATAACTAATTGCCTCTTTATATACACTTTCTATACAATAGTCCAATACAATTTGATTTAAGGCTTCAAGTTGTTGTGTTAGATTTATACTTTGATTGGCTGCGTGAGTTAAATATACACTTCTCATAATCACTTTTAATGCATCACAATCTTGCAATCCAACTACGTATTGTTTATTAGATTTAAAATATACTCCTGCTCGAATTCCATTTTGAAGTATTTCAATATTTTGTGCCGAAAAGAAAGCTTGTGAAATTGGCGTTTCATTCCAAATTCCTATAGTTGGTTCTTGATAAGAGGAACACTGGTGAGCTGGAATTTTATCATACATATTAAATAACTGAGCAATATCAGGAGGGGTTTGTTTTAGTATATCTACTCGTCCATTAGAACATGCCATTTATATTTTGTACATAAAAAAATTTAAGTTTTATTAATAGATTTAATTAATAAATGAATTTAGTAATATTAAATAATCATTATCAAATGAAAAAATAGAATCAATAATATTAGCTCCAATTGAATTTTTTGTGTGCTCTTCCCTTTGCTTTAATTTTTCGAGAGAAATCAAAAAAATTTGATTTCTTAAAGCTACCAACTTATTGTAATTTTTTATCGATTTGGAGATCATTTCAATAATTAAAGCATCTTTTTCAAGTGATTCCAATTTAATAACTAAATTATCCAAATCTTTAAAATATTCTTTTTCTTGATCGAAATAATTATTTATTGAATTTAAAGTATTTTCTATTTTTGTGTCTTCCTCATTAATAACAATATTTTGTAATCCACCAAATTTTAAATTAAAAGACTTGTAGATATTATTGTAATCTTTAATAGATCTTGTAATTGCAAAATGTATATCCTTTAGTGAATTTTTAAGCTTGATTTTGGATGAATTTCCTTTATTTGGGGTTTTTATATGCTCCTCTTTATATTGCTCATGTTTCCAGAATTCTTTTTCTAATTTTGTAATTTCATCCTTGTCTATGTTTAATGGTTTGGCACTATTATTTAACCAATTCATAAAATTATTATTTGACTTTTCGTTATTTGCATTATTTTCAATATTGGTTAAAAGATCCTTTCCTTCTTTCTTTTCATCTTGTTCCTTTATTAATAGTTCCTTATCTATCTTATCCTGTTCATTAATAATTATATTTGGATCCTCTCCCTCATGATCTTCTGAATCCGTTTTATTAAATTTACGATGGTCTATATTGTTTAATTGATTAATAATGTTTAGTTTTTCATTTTGGTCCGTTGAAAATTCAATATTTAATTTATTTTGATCATTTACAAATTTTGAATTCTCCTTTATATCTACATTACTAGCATTATTTAATAATTGATTATTTACTTGTAGTAAATTAGGCTCATCTTGATCTAAAATCATATTTACAGCATGAAATAGACCTAATAACGCACTATTATTACTTATGATACAAATTTGGATAAAAATTCCTAACAAATGGTGCTGTAATAATGTATCAATTGTCCTAGAAGTAAAAAATGACACAATAAAGGATGACGAAATATTAATATCTAATGTATTGAATATGCAAAGTCCTTGATAACTAAATATACCTACCATATCATTATTTCCATAAATAGCAGAATTCCAAAATACTAAAGGTTGTAATTCAAATCCTTTAACACTTTGATTTTGAATAATTCTAGAAATTACATATATAAATTGGTTATTATCAACATCTATATTTATTTTTTTAAGAATACTTACGGCAAAGGATATTGCATTTATATTTTTATTAAGATTAGATATTAAATTTGTTATAGACAAATATTCCATTGGTATTGTAATTTGTTTAAAATTAACTATTTGTGATATGTAATTTTTATTGGTCACAAATATTTGACCAACTTCACTAGCGATATATTGGTAAAGTATTTCCCGGTTTTCTGTAGAACCAGGGAATTGTTGAATGATAGATGGTATAATTTGATATAACATTTCTGTAATAATTTTTTCTGAGTATTGGTAATGGCTTAAGTTCAAAAACTTAACTAAGGCCAGAGAATTTTGATTACATATATTTTTAATTAAGGAGTCCTCCATATAATTACCAAGAAGTATAATTTTTAATTTATTTATAAAAATAAATATTGTATAATTATAAAATGTCTTTTCAAAAATTAGTTATTGGAGTCGCATTGGTATGTCTTATTATTTTACTGATAATCATAGGATATACAATGTATAAAGCCAAAAAAAATGAACAATGGCCTCCTGTGATTGGAGATTGTCCCGATTATTGGATTGATTTAGAAGGAGAAGGGGCAGCATGTTTTAATTCAAAAAGTTTAGGCACTTGCAACATACCCACAGAAGGAGACAAAAACACAATGAACTTTAATCAGGCTCCTTTTAATGGGTCAGATGGAGATTGTGCAAAGTATATGTGGGCCAAAGGATGTAACGTTACCTGGGATGGTATCAATTCAGGAGTAAGTAATCCTTGCAATGATAATAATGGCGACGATTAGTAATGATTAAATCTATTATAACTATTTAAATTTTATTAAAGAAATAGTTATATTAAATAGAATGGAAAATATTAATATAATTATAAACAGAGATCAAGTCAAGAAAGAAATAAAAAGTGCAATTCAAGAAATTAATAGTAATTTAAATAATATCTCTGCTAAAAAAGTTATTTTTATTATGGGTCCACCTGGAATTGGGAAAACTCATTTTGTTAGTACCATATTAAATGAAATTGACTATGATTCAATAAATTTTGATACTGAGCAAAATAGAAATACTTCCAATTTTGATTTTATAAAATCTTTTAACATGTCCTCAATTAATGTTTTAGATTTAATGCATGGGAAAAAAAAGAAAATTTGTATTGTAATGGATAATTTGGAATCTTTAAATACTAGTGATAAAAGTGGTTTAGCTCATCTAATCAAATTGCTTAGACCAAAAAAAACAACAAAACAAAAGAAGGAAGATTTTTCAAAAAATTTAATCATTTGTATTTCTGATGTATCAATGGATAAAAAGATAGTTGAATTAAAGAAGAATTGTTACAATTTCGATATTATGCCTCCTTCGTATTCAGAAATTAGAAAACTTGTAGAATCTATGTTTATTGATATATGTGATATTAAATTTCAATCTGATATAATAAAATATGTTAACCGAGATTTACGGAAATTAACCATTGTTTATAATTTATATAAAAATTGCAATGATTTAAAAAAATTTGAAAATGTAGTTCGCTCATTAGTCCATAATAATGATCATTCCGATGCTAAAACTATTACCCATGACTTACTGAAAAATAACGTTAAATTTTCAATGCATGATAGAGTTATTAGTGATTCAGACAGGACAATCGTGAGTTTGTTGCTACATGAGAACATAATTGATTACTTGCCAAACAATAAAGAACAAGCATTAGCGATTTATATGAAAATTTTAGCTAACTTTTCAATGGGAGATTACTATGATAAAATAACTTTTCAGAAGCAAATTTGGCTTTTTAATGAATTAACTAGTCTAATGAAAAATATTAATAGTAATCATGTTTTTAATGAGAAAGTAGAAATTCAAGATATAAATGAAATTAGATTTACCAAAATACTAACTAAATATTCAACCGAATTTAATAATATAAACTTTATAATAAAATTATGTCAAAAACTCGGATTAGACAGAAAAGATTTAATTAAACTATTTAATGAAAAACATAAATTAATTACTGATGATGACTATCTATATTTAGAAGACCGATTCGATATTAAGAAATTGGATGTGAGTCGATTAGTAAGATATATAGAAAACAAAACCTCAAAAGAAACAATTGAAGATAATTTAGATGAAGAGAATAAGTAATTAAGTTTAACTCATTAAATTAAAATATTAGAATGAGATAATAATTATTTATTTACCAAAGTTTATAATATATATATATATTATAAATATGAATAACATTGTTCTAATTAATTGCAATGATATTTGTGTTCCAAAATCTATAATTGCTTTGAATCTATTTATTAAGTACAATCCTAATTATAAAAAAGTAATTATAGGAACATTGTTTAGTGATGAATCAAAAAAATTGTGTGAACAATTTAATGTAATTTTAAAAGAGATAGATTTAATAGAAGACTTTTATGATTTGGATAAACGACCCTACGGAAAACAATATCCAATAGAATGTTTTTATCATTTTTATGCTTATAAAATGTTTACAGAATATGATTTTATAATTCAAATAGAACAAGATATATACACTAATAAAAAGTTAGATATTGATTTCAATTTAATTAAATATATAGGAGGAGGTTCCACAGAATACAAATATATCAAAGATTTTACTCCAATAATGAATGATTATGAAGATATAAAAAATGTCTATGGCGAGGGAGAAACAAATAAACGTAGACTATTGGGAGGAGTAAGAATATATAATATAAAAGAACTACAAAAAATTAATTTTTATGAAAAAATAGTTGATTATTATCAAACATCATTAAGAATTAAAAAACCTAGATGTGGAGATGATAGTTTATTTGTAATGTATCAAATATTAAACCCTTCCCATTGTTATTTATTTGATGAAAAATTCAATGTATTATTTTTAAAAGGTTCATATTTAAGCTCATTAACAAATTTCCAAGATATTTCATTTTTTCATTTTTCTGGTTCAACAAGGAAATATTGGCTTATAAAAAATAGTGGTACATTATTAAATATACAGAGATACTTTTTTGATAATATGATAGAATACATTTATAACAACTATACAAGTGAATTTATAAAAAAATATGTACCAGATATATATGTTAGCGTAAAAAATATAAAAATACCATTTTACTATTATAATTCTAATAATAATTTTGGCGATTTAATTACACCATATTTTTTAAATAAATTTTGTAATAAAGATACTTTTGAATTTGATTTTTCAAATAAAAACCCAAAAATAATTAGTTGTGGTTCTATAATGAGGCTATGTGATGAAAATACTATAGTATGGGGATCTGGTATTAGAGATATAGACCAAAATATTAATAAAGGTATTATAAAATCTGTGAGAGGTCCACTAACTAGAGAACGTTTATTGGAAATTGGATGTTATTGTCCTCCAGTATACGGAGATCCTGGATTAATATTACCATTATATTATAATCCTGTTATTGAAAAAAAATATACACTTGGGATTATACCTCATCATGTTCACTATGAAGTTGTTTCAAAAATGTATACCGGAATAGAAGGTATAAAAGTAATAAATTTATTAAACAAAGACATAGAGTTAGTTATTAATGAAATATTAAGTTGTGAAAAAACTATTTCTTCATCATTGCACGGACTTATAATAAGTGATGCATATAATATACCTAATAAATGGGTTAAATTTAATGATCAAATTAATGGTGATGGAACGAAATTTTATGATTATTTTCAATCTGTTAAAAGAGAAGATACTGATTATATTGATTGTTTTAATTATAAAAAAATACCTGAAGATACATATAATATTATTAAAGATGTTAATATATCCTATGATATAAATTATATTCAAGAAAAATTCTTTATGGATAAAAATGGTATAAAACCATATACAAAATATTTATATAGAGACCTAGTGTTAAATTCACAAAATACATGGTTGGCGTTAAAATCACATTGGAAAATATATAATAATAAATTAACATGTAAATCTGAAACATTCCTAAAAAAAAATACATTACATTCTAATGAGTTGGATGAAACATTAAAAATAAAAATTTCCGAAAATAAAGAGGTTTTTTATCTCAATGATTTTAATCAAGATTATTATCTTGTATATTATTCTTTCTAATAACCTAGCCTTTTATTTATAAATTATTATTTACTTTTTTTTTTTCATTTTGTTTTTTTAATCTTTTGATTTATTAAATAACTAATCAAAATATTTTTCATTATCATTTTTTTAACTTTTCTATTAGATATTTTACCATTTAAGTTTAATTTGTTAAATTATAATATTCTCCTCTTTACGATAAAAGTATGTTTTATGTGATTAAATTACATTTAAATTGCGTTTGATTTTAATGTATATTTAATTTAAATAAATATTTATTTCCAATTTCTATTATTGTTTGTTTAACTAAATTATTATTGTAGGCTCTTGGGTTATCAAAACGAGGAAATGATTTTTATATTATGGATAAATTTTATAAATCTTTCTTTTTTTAAATTAACTTTTTCATTTTATATTCACCCTATCCATTTTTGATTAGATATAGCAGGTAATAATGTAAATTTATTGTATACAAAATTATTTTCTGGTTTTATAACACATCTTTTACCAATTTCTTATCATTAATATATCTATTATTATTGCTGGACATATAGGTGTTTCATTAATACTATTAATTTTCATTAATTTATTAATCTCTAAATAAAACTTAAATAATTCTATTTTTTTTTTATTTACTAGTTAATTATACTTGATAGTTGGGGAATTTTCCTGCCTTGTTTTTTTTCTTGATATAATTATCTCTTAATTCCTTTCCTAACCATTGTGGAGTTACATTTAATTTTTATTTTTCTTCTTAATTTGTTTAGATAATTATAATATAGTAATTTGTTCTTTATTTTTTATAATTTTAGAGCGTAGTCTACTTGTTGTCATGTTTATTATAAGATATAATTTTTCTATTATATCATTTAATAGATTTAAACGATTTAATACTTTGAAATAATAAAATTACATACATAAATCCTACATATATCATTATGTGAATTATAATTAACAGCACTAATAAGACATTATTATATACAAATAATTTTTATATTCTTCTCATTTTAAAGTTTCAAAGATGTAAAAACATTTTTTTTTGTATAATTAATTAGTTCATAGTTGGGTTTTGATAGGAGTTACGTTTTACAAACCACTTTTCTTTTATTTCCGTATTTAGTTCACATCCAAAATGCGATTCATAGGATTCGGGAGAATCATAGTATAAAAAAAGAGGTTCAAGACCAAATTTGCCTCTAGAATCACTAACTTTGAAGAACATGGCTTCATCAGCCGGAACCCCAATAATATATTCAGTTAAAAACCCTGTTTTGGCATCGCGAATTCTTGTTCCTGGTTGTCCACTCGCCCATAAAGTACGAGATTTAGGCCTTTTCAACCCTTTAACTCTATATTTTTCAACAAATTGGTATTTATTAGAAATAATATTATTATCTTTATTCTCTCTGGATTGAAAACTACACGCATCATTAAATTCTTGTAAATAATCCATTTTTTCTTTTACTTAGTTGCTTACTAGTAAACGTGATTAACCTTTAAGTCATTTATTAATAATTTTATCTAGTATTCTCTTTCATTTCCAGCGATTGTTTCGTTTTGACTAACTCCTCCTTCAAACCTTTTATTTCATTTAATAATTTTTTAATTATCTTTGTTTTCTTTTCCAACTTCTCTTCATATTCTTGTAATTGGGGATTGCGATTGGTCGATTTTTCATATTTTTCGATTTTTTCTTTTAATTCTTCTTTTTCTTTTATACGATTATTTATAAATTCCATTACTTTTGGTTTCATATTTGGTTTTCCATAATTATAAATTTCTAATTCCAAATAAAGAGAATGTTGGTATTTTCCTATAAAATATTGAGATTCTACCAAATCTCCTAACCGATACGTGGTTAATGACATCTTGTGTTGTTCTATGTTTTCTAATAGTTTATATTTATCAAATGTGTTATGAGGGTGAGCTAATACAAGTATAGTTTTTTTTACATCTAATTGAATAAGAGGAATCGTATAATTTTTAAGAAAATCTTTTTCTTCTCCTACTAATGAATTTGAGTTAAATGAGGTTTCTTTTAATAATTGTTTATGGAAAATAAATGTAGCTGCAGTGGCATGGAATGGGCCATAAGGTCCCGATTGATAAATTTTATTTATTTTTTGATAATAAATATTCATTCTTGATGATCCCGCTATTAAATAGTTTTTATTATTTATTAATTTTTCAATTCCGTGTTTAATTCTATCCGGTGGATAATAATCATCATCGTCGAAATAAATTAAATATTCCCCATTAGCTTTAGTATTCAAAATATTTCTTTTTTCTCCTAAATTCATAATTGCGCCGCTCGTGTTTATACGATTGTAATTTACCTTTATAAAATCCAAGTTTTTAACTAAATCTTCTATTGGGTCAGTACCATCATCTAAAATAACCCATTCTAACTTTTCCATAGGATATGATTGTAATTTTATCATTTCTATTAATAAATTTATAAAAGGTCGTCTATTAAAAGTGGGAGTACAAATACTAACAACAGGCCAGACTGACATTTATTTAATTCATTACTTTTTTTTATTTCCTTTTTTTGCCTTTTTTAAATAACCTCCCGTTAGCAAAGTCCCAGGTTTTACCAGCCCTTCGGTTAAATTTGAATCAGTAGGCTCAACTAACTGGTCGTAAAAGTGTTTTATAGCTAATATACAAACTGCTATTATGAAAGCTACAAAATAATAAGGTCCTAAATTTTTATATATAGGACTGGCTATAAATATACTAAACATGATCAGGAATAACTTTCCCTTGTAGTAAATATTATCAATCAAAAAATTCATGAAAGAATAGGATTTGCCATTTTCTAGTTTTCCTTTAATAAATAATGGGCTGCATATACTATAAAACATGGTAAAAATTGGAACCATAAAAACTGCTGGCCAAAAAATAAATAATGATAACAAAGCAAATATCCATCTAATAGGGTTGAAAAAATTGGAACCCTTCCAAATTACTTTATTGTTTTCAATTTTCATTTCAGCAAAAAAATCTCTGGCTTTTGTTATTTGATACACAAATGTTAAAATTGCATTTAACAAATATAATACTATCATCAATAATCCTAGGATTAAAGGGCCAAATACAATAATAAATGATTCGGGTAAAGTATTATTTAAGCTTGAAAAAATTTTTTCGAAGAATTCAAAATTGGAAGTATTGATATTAAAAAATATGTCTGCCCAGTAGTTTCCAAAAAAATTTGCTTTTTTAGGATTGCTTTTGTATTCTTTTAAAAATCCAAGAAAACCATTGTCGAAATTTCCCAAAACCTCTTTTTGGTTTAATAATACTTTTGTTGAGTATATTTTGTTTTTTTCCTTTACTTCATTCACATTGATTACCTTATTTGCTGTTTTTAAAAATTGATTAGTATATGGAACTTCATCAATGTCTGTTGGCAATATACCTGATGCTGCTGTTTTGCTAACAAAAAGTACAATTGGTCCAATGAGCCATATCCAAATGATTAAATTAATCAGAACTGATATGAGATTTAATGCAAATTCTCCGAAATTAACGTCTTCTGTATTCGTTGTGTTATTTTTTTCATTTTTTTTATTATCTATTGCATTATTTTCATTATCCATTATATATAAAACTATAAAATAAAATATACATTTATATAAATGACCATTGAATGGATATTACTTTCTATAATTATATGTATAATAATTTTTTTATTCATGAGTTGGTGGTCGGGTTACCTTTTTAAAAACGACTATATTCAAGAAAACTTTCAAAATGTTGATTTACCAATCAATATAAATTATTCTTGTTCAAATTTTTGTGGTCCAGGCGCCCAATGTGCAATTACTCGAGACCAATGTCTCTCTGACAATGATTGCTTTGGCTGTCAACCAAAAAGACGAAAAGACTATAAATATAAAACCAAAAACGTTCCGGGAGATGATGATGCCGGAAAACTTACCTTTAATCAAACTCCTCAATATTCACCATTAACTACCGATATTGGTACCTGGGCTAGCATTTATAATAAAGATAATAAAGTTCCAGAAGTATATATGGGAGAAGACACTTGGACGCTTACAGCAAATCAAGGATTAAAGTATTATTTACAAAAAGAATACGATAATGATAAAGCGTTACACAAAGATTTTGAATTTGAAATGAATTATCCAATTCAATCTTCAATAACAGGTATTTTCAAAACAGATGATCCCCCTGCCTCTAATAGCTCAAATATTACAATGAATAATTAATTTCGTCTGGATTAATTAATTCATCATTTTCTTTGTAAATATTACTATAGCTTAAATCAATAATTTCACTTTTATAATCTTCCATATTTTGAACTTCTTTATCTAAAATAATACTTATTTTGTCGCTATCAATTGAACTTTCAACGCTTTGGGCTCCATGAATTTCATTCGATTCTTCATCCACAATTATTTGTACAGAATTATATTGAGAAAAATCACTTTCTAGATCATTGAATTGAAGAGTTTGTATTTCATTTAACATTGAATTAATTATTTCATTTATTGTTATCTCTGTATTACTTATATTTTCTATTGATTCATTTTCATTTTGTATTAGTTGGTTGATACTTTCATTAGAAGAGGTATAATTCTTATATAACATCAATTCTTGATTTGTAATCATTTCACCTAAATTATCATCTTCTTTAATACCTAAAAAATCCAAACACTTAAAGGCAAAATAGTCTTCTGTATTTTTATCTTCTTTTTCCTCTTCTTCTTTTAATCCTATTTCTTGATCAATATTCCTTTCTATTTTTTTAACTTCCTCTTCTTCTTCTTCTATTTTATCCATCTCTCCTTTTTCCTCTACTTCATTTTCCCTTTCTTTTTCATCTATCCTTCCTTTTTCCTCTACTTCAATTTCCCTTTCTTTTTCTTCTATTTTATAATTATTTTGTTGAATTTCAAGAATTGATAGTAAATTATATGAATCATCAACTTTATATATTGGAATTTTATTATTATATTGGTTTTCTTTGGAATATTTTTTGTTTTCCGATTTTTTATTTGACTTTAATTCTATTGTCAGCACGCCACTATCATTTGTAATACCATCTTTCAATAACTCTTCAAGACATTTATTATTATTGTTTTTATCATTTTTATCTTTATTTTCATTATTATCATTATTATCAATATTGAATATAATCTTAGAATGTGTTACTTCATTAGCTGTTATTAAAAATTTGTTATCATTATAAATATTATTATTTTTATTATTAATATTATCGTTATTATCATTTTCCGTAATTCTATTTTGTTTATATGATATTGTATTCAATCTAGCAAAATATTTATTAAATAAAGCACGTTTTTTTGTTTGAATTTGGCTATTTCTGGGAGACCGGGCTTGTTCCCGTTTTTTAGGAATTTCCAATGGTAATGAGTAATTTTGATCTTTATTTATATTATTGGATAAATAGTTCTTTAATTTATTAGTGTTAATTTCTATAGGTTGTGGAGGTTTTACAATATTCTTAATTTCAGATTCTCTTTTTTCACCATAAATTTTATATTTTACATTAGAGTTATTATGAAAAGATGCGAAATAGTTATTGGGTTGTTTATAAGAGGAATAAGAATTAGTATTTGATTGAATTATTTCTATATAATCATCGTTATTTTTTTTTTTATTTATATTATAATTATTATAATTTTTTTTAATATTAAAATACCTATTTTTTTGTTTCTGTCTATATAAATTTGGAGAAAATATATTATTTTCGGTAAAGTCCATAAAATATATTT
>Ga0209137_1000675_pt1 | contig 35381 bp, 33 predicted proteins | sample SaaInl5LU_22_DNA_FD_184642 | JGI IMG/M metagenome (GOLD analysis project Ga0209137, IMG submission 184642) | Marine microbial communities from expanding oxygen minimum zones in the Saanich Inlet - ESP_105LU_22_DNA (SPAdes) (version 2) | ecosystem: Environmental > Aquatic > Marine > Intertidal...
TCGAGCTATGCGGAGATGATTTTCATGGACGTACTCTGGCCAGATTTCACTCGCGAGTCGCTGTGGGAGGCCATCGGCGAGTTTGGAAGAAGGCAGCGCCGCTTCGGCGGCGCCTCCGATGCCCCACTAAACTAGGGAATCGCTGGACGTCCAATAAATAATCCCCGGAGAATAATGGCCAATCAAAAGCTCGACCAGGTAATTTCGCTCGCAAAACGCAGGGGCTTTGTGTTTCAGGCTGGCGAAATTTACGGTGGATCGAGATCGGCATGGGACTATGGCCCACTTGGAGTGGAGCTGAAGGAAAACATTAAGCGCCAGTGGTGGCAGTCTGTGGTGTCTGGAAGAGATGACGTTGTTGGGCTGGATAGTTCGATTATTTTGCCGACGAAGGTTTGGGAATCGTCCGGCCACGTCGAGGCGTTTGTTGATCCATTGATTGAATGCACCAGTTGTCACAAGCGTTTTCGTCAGGATCACCTGGAAGAGGCCTTTGAGGAAAAGAAGTCCAGGGCTCCCAAATCAATGGCAGAGATTGCCTGCCCAAACTGTGGTACGAAAGAATCCTGGACTGAGCCAAAGAGCTTCAACGGCCTTTTGAAGACCTCGCTGGGCCCAGTTGATGATGACACCGGCATGCATTACCTTCGGCCCGAGACGGCCCAAGGTATTTTCGTGAACTTTAACAACGTTCTAAATGTTTCAAGGATGAAGCCTCCATTTGGAATTGGTCAAATGGGAAAGAGCTTCCGCAACGAAATCACTCCGGGTAACTTTATTTTTCGAACTCGTGAGTTTGAGCAGATGGAGATGGAGTTTTTTGTAAAGCCAGGTGAAGATGAAAAATGGCATGAATACTGGATCGAACAGCGCCATAACTGGTATCTAGATCTCGGAATCAATCCGGATAATCTTCGACTGTTCGACCACCCGAAGGAAAAGCTCTCTCACTACTCCAAGCGCACAGTTGATATCGAGTACCGCTTTGGCTTTCAAGGTGGAGAATTTGGTGAACTTGAGGGAATTGCAAACCGAACTGATTTTGACCTAAAAACCCACTCGGCTTCGTCCGGTGTTGACTTGAGTTACTTTGATCAAACCGAGGAAAAGCGCTGGACTCCATTCGTCATTGAGCCAGCGGCTGGACTCACTAGGTCGCTCATGGCATTCATGGTCGATGCATATACAGAGGATGAGGCCCCCAATGCAAAGGGTGGCGTTGACACCAGAACCGTTCTTCGACTCGATTATCGACTATCGCCCGTGAAGGCAGCTGTTTTGCCGCTCAGCAGAAACGAAGCGCTAAATCCAATTGCTAAGTCGTTGGCCGCCGAACTTAGAAAAAACTGGAACATTGACTTTGATGACTCAGGTGCGATTGGTCGCAGGTATCGCAGACAAGATGAAATTGGCACTCCTTTTTGCATAACGATTGATTTCGAGACAGCCGATGACCAGTCCGTGACTATTCGTGAGCGTGATTCAATGGCTCAAGAACGAGTGTCCTTGGACAAGGTCGCCAGCTACCTATTTGAGAGACTCAGCTAGCTAATTGGGACTAACCTACGGAACTAAAACCTTTGAGGTGCCAGTCGTACTGGCACCAATGGCTGGTATTACTAACACTGCCTTCAGGAGGCTCTGTCGCGAGTACGGCAATGGGCTGTTTGTTTCGGAGATGGTTACCTCCAGAGCTCTGGTTGAAAGAACTGAAGAGTCGATGCGCCTGATTGGGCATCACGAGTCCGAGGAATTTCGGTCGGTCCAGTTGTATGGAGTCGATCCTGCGACAATATCTAGAGCCATTGAGATGCTCGTTCAAGAAGACCGAGCAGATCATATCGACTTGAATTTTGGTTGCCCGGTTGCAAAGGTCACTCGAAAGGGTGGAGGAGCAGCATTACCTTGGAAATCAGAGCTATTTGAGGCCATTGTTCAAGCAGCTGTTAGGGCAGCTGGAACAATCCCAGTGACGGTCAAAATGCGCAAAGGTATAGATCAAGATCACCTAACATTTTTGGACGCTGGAAAGGCTGCTCGGGACGCAGGGGTTACTGCTGTGGCGCTGCATGGGCGAACGGCGGAGGATTTCTATTCCGGAAGAGCAGACTGGGACGCCATCGCAGAACTTCGAGAGTCATTGCCAGACGTTCAAGTCCTTGGCAATGGTGACATTTGGTCAGCTCAGGACGCAGTATCAATGATGGATAAAACCGGAGTAGACGGAATTGTGGTTGGCAGAGGATGCCTCGGAAGGCCGTGGCTGTTTCAGGACCTGGAGCGGGCAATAGCAGGCTACCTAGCTGGCGACAAGAACCCACAAGTAGACGAGGTAATGCCATCACTTGGTGAGGTGGCCGACGCCTTTTATCGCCATGCCGAGCTGCTGACAGAGTTCTTCGATGAAGAAGGCAGGGCGTGCCGAGATATTAGGAAGCACGTTGCCTGGTATTTCAAGGGATACCCAGTCGGTGGGGAATTTAGGGCCGATCTTGCAAGAGTCGAGTCATTGCAACAGGCATCCGATCTATTGGGCTCACTAGAGCGAGATACGCCGTACCCGGGCGAAGAGGCAGAGGGCCCTCGGGGTCGGCTCGGCTCGCTTAAGAAGTGCTCACTACCTGAAGGGTGGTTGGACTCCAGGGACCTGAACGACACTCACCGAGCTCAGCTGGAGTTCGCGGAACTGTCTGTCTCAGGGGGATAAGCATGGTTGCTAAAGCTGAAAGCGGCTATGACCCTCGAGATCTCGAGCGTTTTGTGGGCCAACCCGGGTCTCAGATGGAGGGCCGCGGAGAGTTTGCGCGAGATCGAGCAAGAGTTTTGCACTCGGCAGCGTTTCGGAAGCTGAGCGCTAAGACTCAGGTTCTTTCCCCAAGCTCTGGGGACTTTGCACGAACAAGACTTACTCATTCGCTTGAGGTTGCTCAGGTTGGCAGGGAGCTGGCAACAGCCCTGGGAGTGAACCCGGATCTAGTGGACATGGGTTGCCTAGCCCATGATCTTGGGCATCCACCTTTTGGCCATAACGGCGAGTCGGCCCTAAACTTCTGGGCCGCCGACATTGGGGGCTTTGAAGGGAACGCTCAAACATTCAGGATTCTAACGAGGCTTGAACCAAAAATTTATGACGAAAGTGGCATCTCGAGGGGCTTGAATCTAACCAGGGCCTCATTGGATGCGGCGACTAAGTATCCGTGGCCACTGTCCAGAGCAGCCGAGTTCGATAACATAACAAAATTCGGTGTCTATGACGACGACGTAGAGGTCTTCGATTGGATGAGGGATCAAGCTCCCGAAGGCGTCAAGTGCGTTGAAGCTCAAATTATGGACTTTGCTGACGATGTCGCCTACTCAGTTCATGACTTCGAGGATTCGATAGTGGAGGGGTTCGTGAATCCAGCGTCGATTTCCGCTGTCAAGTCAAACGACGCCCTAATTGAGGACATAGGCAAGTGGTCTGGGGGGACTTATTCGGAAGCAGAACTAGAGGAAGCTCTCTTGTCATTGCAATCCTCCAGCCATTGGCTGAGGAAATTTGATGGATCGCCCAGACATTTGGCTAGTCTAAAAAATCTAGCCAGTGACCTCATAGGATCGTTTGTGTCCAGAACCACCGGTGCAGTTTTGGAAGAGTCTAAAAGGGGATCGTTGAGTCGTTTTAGTGCCGGGGTAGAGATCCCGAACCGCGTTAGAAGCGAGATTGCTGTGTTGAAGGGCATTGTTGCCTCATCGGTCATGACAGAAGATTCCCGCCAGGCATACTATGAGGACCAGCGAACTTTGCTTGTGGAGCTTGCCGAAACCTTGCTAGCCAAGAACGGAGCGGGACTCGACTCGACCGGTTCCGAGGCATGGATAGAGGCAAAAGGCCACAAGGCTCAGAAACGAGTTATCGTCGATTACGTTGCATCTCTTACTGACCCTGCAGCGGTCGCTCTTCACCGCAACACAAGAGCATAGGATTCATCTATGGCTGGTCGAGTATCCCAAGGGGACATTGAGGAGCTAAAAGAGCGCGCTGACATTGTGGAGATTGTTGGTGGCTACGTATCCCTAAAGGCGGCAAGTTCCGGTTCTTTCAAGGGTTTGTGTCCATTTCACGATGAGAAATCACCCAGTTTTAACGTTCGAGCTAATCCTGCGTTCTATCACTGCTTTGGCTGTGGAGTTGGTGGCGATGTCTACAAGTTCATTCAAGAGATCGAGTCGGTTAGCTTTTCCGATGCGGTGCAGCGGTTGGCGGACAAGGTCGGCTATCAGCTGAAGTTTGAGGAGGGAACCGACGAGGGCTCATCAAGGTCCAGGTTGTTAGCCCTAAACAAATTCGCGTCGGATTACTACCAGGGACAATTGCAATCGAGCGAAGGCCAGACTGCTCAAGACTTTCTGCTGTCTCGCGGATTCGAATTGGAAAGCTTTGCAACTTTCGGAATCGGCTATGCCCCTAAGGGTTGGCAGAACCTGATAGATGCGGCAACCACTGCCGGTTACCAAATGCAGGAACTTGTCTTAGCCGGCTTGGCGATGGAGAGTGACAAGGGCGGCTATGACCGCTTTCGCGGGCGAGTGTTGTGGCCGATCCGAGATGCCAATTCGCAAGTGCTTGGGTTTGGTGCCAGGAAACTCTACGATGACGACCAGGGTCCGAAATACCTAAACACTCCTGAGACCCCCGTGTATCACAAGTCGAGCGTCCTTTATGGTCTTGATTTGGCTCGAAAAGCCATCGTAAAGTCAAGGCAGATCGTTGTTGTCGAGGGGTATACCGATGTCATGGCCTGTCACTTAGCTGGCGTGGAGACTGCTGTCGCAACTTGTGGCACTGCCTTTGGCGAAGAGCACATTCGCATAATCAATCGTTTATTGGGTCAAACAAATGATCCGGCCGAGGTGATTTTCACTTTTGATCCGGATGCCGCAGGTGAGAAGGCTGCCCTTCGAGTTTATGGTGATAGCTCGAAGTTCAATGCCCTGACCTTTGTCGCGAGCGGGCCTGATGGTCTTGACCCCGCGGACCTTCGACAGAAAATGGGCGACGGGGCAATATCGAAAATGCTCGAATCCAAAAAGCCTTTATTTGAGTTCGTTATTCGCCATCGAATTAGCCAGTTTTCTTTAGCTGATCTTGATTCTCGGGTCGCGGCGGCAAGAGCGGCAGCGCCAGTTGTTGCTGAGATTACTGATTCCGCGCTCAAGACCGGCTACATAAAGGCGCTGGCGGATTGGGTGTCTCTTGACTCTTCTGAAGTAGAGCAAATGGTTCGAGCCGGTGTTACCAGACAGGTTCAGCAGCGGGTAGAACCGATGAGACAGACCGGAAGCGCTTCTCCCGAGGTCGTCACTCCTCAGGCTCGAATGGAGAGACAAATACTTGAAGTTCTGGTGCAGGCACCCGGCGCATTTAGTGCGGATCAACTTCTTCGGATGTTGGCTTCGGGCTTTTCCGTTGCCCAGCATCATCGAATTCTCGAGGTGGCGAACTTGAACTCTATGCATTTAGCCGAGGATGGCTTCGCCAATCTGTTGGCTACGCAAGTCTTGCCGGAGGACTTGGACGTGATTCGGTCTCTGGCTCTTGCTAATCTTCCTGTCGCTAACGAGGCGGAGCTAACTAAATACGCGGCTGGTGTCGTAAGGACAGCGATGCTCAACACATTGGCTCGAGAAAAGGCTGATTTGATGGCTGCGCTTAGACGAATCGACTCGACAGCAAGTCCCGAACAGCTTGCCCAAGTCCAGCAAGAATTGATGGCGTTGGAATCAGAACGTCGTGAGTTGATGAAATAGCTCGCGAATCTGCTAATGTTGTGCCGTGTCTCTAGGGATGCATTCCTCGGTAGCTCAATTGGCAGAGCAATCGACTGTTAATCGATAGGTTCTTGGTTCGAGTCCAAGCCGAGGAGCCACAGTTTTCCTGGAGATGGCATGAGCAGGCAAGTAATTTCCACCTCACTGTCCGTGGGCCTTGCCACTGGCCTTTACGGGGTTTCATTTGGGGCCATTGGGTCTGCCGCTGGCCTATCAGTTCCTGCCGTCATGTTGCTCAGCCTCTTGATGTTTTCGGGCGCGAGTCAATTTGCATTCGTGGGTATCGTTGCTGCTGGGGGAGCTCCGATCACAGCAATCTCTTCGGCTTGGCTAATGGGTGTCCGAAACTCCTTCTATGGCCTGCGACTCAACACCGTAATTGGTCCAAGAGGCCTATGGCGCATGCTGGCAGCCCATTTGACCATTGATGAGTCCAATGCTGTTTCCGCGGCCCAGGAAGGTCTGCGAGATCAAAAACTTGGCTTCTGGCTGACCGGTGGTGCTGTGTTCGTTTTTTGGAACACAGCAACTCTGCTGGGAGCCTTGGCCGGAAACCTCTTTGGGTCAGTTGAAGCTTGGGGTCTTGATGGCGCTGCTGCTGCTGCGTTTCTGGGACTGCTATGGCCTAGATTAAAAAATAACTTGGCCTTGGCCGGCATCGGCGCATTAGTTGCACTGGTCGCAATTCCCCTCACACCAGCCGGTGTTCCGGTGTTATTGGCCGCTGTTGTTGCTTTGCTCCCGATAGGGGGCAAAAAATGATCAGTACGGTGATTTTTGCATCGTTAGCGGTCTACAGCTGGAAAATTTTAGGCTTCTTGATTCCCGACCGTCTTATTGGGGAGCGTGGAAGGCTGATTGCCGAGCGCATGACGGTTTCTTTGCTTGCAGCGCTTGTCATGCTTCAGGGGTTTTCGACTCAGAGCGATCTGGTTCTCGATGCACGAGCAGCTTCCCTGGTTGTTGCTGGGGCGCTTTTAGCTCTTAGGGTTCCCTATATTTTTGTTGTGCTAGCCGGGGCGCTTGTGGCTGCCGGGGTAAGGCTTTTAGGGCTCTAGGTAGTCTTTTCCTGGCAACCACGACAATCCAGGCACACCCCAGTTATTTTCTTTGATTGCCTTTTTCATTTGCCTCTTATGGGGTTTCACTAGCCGGTCTGCGTAGAGCATTCCTTCTAGGTGGTCAAACTCATGCTGAAAGATTCGAGCCAGCCAGCCCTCGGCTTCTATTTGGTAATCCTGGCCCTCTAGATCAGTAGCCATCAACAGGGCACGGTTTGCCCGCTTGAGGGGAAATCTTTCTCCTGGAATCGACAAACAACCCTCGGCGTCAGCCTCTTCGTCTAGCGGCTCGTCGGAAAATTCCGAGATTGAAAGCTCAGGATTGATTGCAACCCCCCGAATTTCCTCATCGTCAGTGCCATATGCGTAAACAAATATTCGCAGCCCGACTCCGATTTGAGTTGCAGCTAGGCCCACGCCGGGTGCTGCATCCATGGTTTCGAACATGTCTTGCACCAGCTCCCGGATGTAATCATCTACAACCGGGACCTCCAGTGCACGTGTGTGAAGCACTGGATCACCGGTTATGAGTATTGTCTTCAAGGTCACGTGCCCATTTTAGCTAATCTCTAGGGGTAATTTCAGCTTGGTGGTCTAGGCTTTTAGGGCTTCCAGTCCGACAGGAGAAAAGTTTTGTTTTCACCCGAGATTGTAAGGGCATTTGCGATCGGCCTTGCTGTTATCGGAGCGATTTTTCTCTCACTTGGCGCACAGTTTCAAAATGACGCAGTGACTAAACATCATGCACCTAGCCGCCCGAGACCTGGATCCTTAAGCCTCAAGCAGATTGCTGATCTTCTCAGAAGACCCAGATGGCTGACTGGAACAAGTTTTTTGGTGCTGGCAATACTCTTCCAGCTATCCGCGCTTGCACTTGCTCCGCTGATCGTGGTGCAGCCGATCGGCGCAATTGCACTGATTATGACCTCTCTTCTAAACGCAAAGATTTACAGGCTCCGCCTAAACCTGAGCACGTTTCTTGCAATTGCCCTAACAACTCTGGGCGTTGGCGGTTTTGTTGCAGTGGCAGCCTCTAGTGCTGTGGCGGTTGAAATGAGCAACGAGAAACTTTTGCAGGTAGTCGGAATATTATTTCTCTTACTGCTAATGTTCGGCGCATTATTCTGGCGGTCAAGGGGCAAGGTAGGTGCGCTGCAATACATTTTTGGGGCGGGCGTCCTCTATGGCTTTGTTGCCTCGCTAGCCAAAGTCGTGATTCAGCGAGTCCTGCAGCAGGACTATGACCTTCTAACGCTGCTTGCTCTCATTTCACTGGTTGGAGCCACGGTTCTGGGTGGATGGTTCGTTCAGAACGCTTACGCGTCCGGCCCTCCGGATTTGGTCATCGCGGGGCTGACCGTTATCGATCCTGCTGTTGCAGTCATGATCGGAATCGTAATTCTTGGTGAGGCCGAGGCGGCAAGTCTCGGAGAAGTGTTTGGCTACGCAGTGGCGGGTATCATTGCTATATCTGGAGTACTTGCCTTGAACAAATTTCACCCGCAGTTGACCGAGAAGGGTAACAGTGAGTAAACCGATTAGGGTCCTCATAGCCTGCGACACTTTTGCCCCAGACATAAACGGGGCAGCCAGGTTTGCCGAACGTTTAGCCGGTGGTCTTGTTAGAAACGGTAACGAGGTGTCAATTATTGCTCCCGGTACAGACGGTTGGTCTGGAACAAGAGTGGAAGTTCACGACGGTGCCATGATGACCGTGCATAGACTTAAGAGTCACAAGATGCCGAACCACAAGAGTCATCGTTTGACTTCTCCCTTTGGGCTATCCAGGGCGATCAAGAAAATAATTCTTCAGCAAAAGCCGGATGCACTGCACATACAGTCTCACCTGATGGTTGGAAGATTTGCGATGAGCGCAACCAGAGGAATGTCGATCCGGAGGATCGCAACCAACCACACGATGCCTGAGAACCTGCTCAAGTATGCGTTTCTGCCCAAATTTATGCACCCTCTTGCAATCAAGATTCTCTGGGGGGATGCTGGCAGAGTCTTGCGGAAGATGGACGCTCTAACTACGCCCACGAGACGTGCGGCCGATCTTTTAGAGAAGTCAGCGCACGTAACAGGCGTTCTGGCCATCAGCTGCGGCATAGATGCAACGAAGTTTGCGAACCAGACTCGAACTCAGAACTTGGAGCCGGTGGCACTGTTCGTTGGTCGATTGGATGACGAGAAAAGAATCAACATTTTGCTGATTGCCATTAGCAAATTAGATAAGTTTCCAAATCTAAAACTGCGACTGGTTGGTGATGGGGGTGAGCGCGAGCGTCTTGAGCGTCAGGCCAGTCAGCTTGGGATTTCGGATCGCGTCGAGTTCCTGGGGCACGTTACCGACCAAGAGCTTTCGAGGATTTATGAACACTGCACTGTTTTTGTAATGCCCTCAATTGCCGAGTTGCAGTCGATTGCGACCATGGAGGCCATGGCTTCTGGGCGACCAGTCATAGCCGCGGATGCCATGGCGCTTCCGCATTTGGTTCACGACGGTGACAACGGGTATTTATTCCCCCCGGACGACGCTGATGCCCTGAAACAACGTTTAGAGCTAGTGCTTTCGGCGGACGAAAAAGAACTTGCAAGACTCAGTGAAAACTCCCTCCATTTGATTCAGTCGCATGACATCGCAACAACCATAAGGATCTTTGAAGATCTCTATCGGGGCACGGGCGCAGATGTGCCGACCACAGCCGACAATCGGCCTGAGTATTTTTTGCCAATCGGCCGACTGTCCGCTTCGCTTAGAAAGCGCGTCGAGGAATTCAGGGTAGAGGCCCTAAGTCTTAGGCGCCGCGCAGAAGGTGCGTCGGAGAGCGCGCGAGGAAGATTCTCGGGTGCGGCGGATGAGGCCAGGGAGAGGCTTAGCGAGGTGCGCGAAGAAGTCAGGGAGCAGCTATCCGAGTTTCGAAGCGAGCTAGGCGATGCCGCAAAGAAATTTAGACGTAAACGCGACGATTAATTAAACATAATCCCTAAATTAGAGTTCGGGATTCCTGCACTTGATTCTTCCTCTAGCGAGTTCGATGTTTGACAAAGTTGGCAAAAACCTAATTAGTATTGAGGCAACTCTCCAGCGTCGGGGTATTTGTCTCGAAGCTGGCAACTTAGGCGAAGGGCTTTCATGACAACGCACGCTTGGCTCAATCACTACCCATCGGACGTGCCTCACGAGTTAGAGGCTCACTCTTTTCGTAACCTTCCGGATTTACTGGCAGTGGCATCAAAAACCTACTCAAAAACAACCGCCTTCACTCAGTGCATGCCCAATGGCATGAACGGGTCCTTGACCTTTGAGCAGGTCGATAAGCTCAGCGATGACTTTGCGTCTTACCTTCGTGAGGAAGCGGGACTCAAGGCTGGTGAGCGCGTTGCGGTTCAAATGCCGAATTGCTTGAGCTATCCAATAGTGGCATTTGGGGTCTTGAAGGCCGGGTGCGTGTTAGTGAACACCAACCCTCTGTACACCCAAACAGAGATGTTGCATCAGTTCTCTGATTCCGGAGCCAGTGCATTGGTTGTAGTTGACATGTTTGCCGATCGGCTGACTGGGATTATTGAGAAGACCAAGATAAAAAACGTTGTCACCGTCAGTGTGTCCGAGTTCTTCCCCGGACCCGTTGCCGGGATCATCAAGCTCACTCAAAAGTATTGGAGTAAAACGCTCCCAAAAATCACAGTAGAACACACTAGCTTCAGGGAAGCTCTAAACCTTGGAAAGAACGCTTCAGCCAACGACAAGTTGGCTGGATACCTTGAGACTGTTGGGCTCGATACGGTGGCTGCTCTTCAATACACCGGCGGCACAACTGGTGTTTCAAAGGGTGCAATGTTGACCCATGGGAACTTAGTAAATAACACTCTTCAGATGATTTCTATGTGTGGCTCGTACATGAGGCCAGGGGCGGAGATCGTTCTAACTGCACTTCCGCTATATCACATTTTTGCTTTCACGGTAAACCTGCTGGGCTTCTATCACCTGGGTGCGAGGAACATTTTGGTTCCATCACCGCGCCCACCAAGCAACCTTAAGCGGGCGTTTGAAAACTATAAGGTGACCTGGCTGTCTGGAGTTAACACTTTGTTTAGCGCTTTACTCAACGAACGCTGGTTTACTGATGCTCCACCAAAGCATCTAAGGGCCTCCGCAGCCGGTGGCATGGCCTTGCACGAGTCCGTTGCCAAACGTTGGCGAGAAGTTACCGGTACCCCAATTGTCGAGGGCTACGGGCTCACTGAGTCATCACCTGTTTTGACTTTCAACCCCTTGGGCGGCTTGCAGAAGGATGGCACGATTGGTATCCCTGTTCCATCCACAGAGATTCGATGTGTCGACGATGGGGGAGCACAGGTCGCCGTTGGTGAGCCTGGTGAACTAATTGCCAAGGGTCCACAGATTATGCAGGGCTACTGGCAGCGACCAGAGGAGTCTTCATCAACGCTGAAAGATGGTTGGCTGCACACCGGGGACATCGCGCAGGTAGATAACGATGGTTACTTCACCATCGTGGATCGTAAGAAAGACATGATTTTGGTTAGCGGTTTTAATGTCTACCCCAACGAGGTTGAAGAGCAGATTGCAGCGGTAACTGGAGTTCTGGAAGTCGGGGTCATCGGGGTGCCAGATGAGAAAAGCGGCGAGAAGGTTCGGGCTTATGTAGTAACCAGCCAGACTGCTCCTTCCTCCGAAGAAATTCTTGCCCATTGCCGTGAGCACATGGCCGCCTACAAAGTTCCTCACCAGGTTATTTTTGTTGACGAGCTTCCAAAGAGCCCTATTGGGAAAATCTTGCGCCGCGAACTTCGTGCAGCGGCTCTTGCAGGAGAAATCATCGAGACTAAACCGATCGACCTAATCGATAAGGACGGCAACTAATGAACATCGCAATGATTTTATTGGAGCAGGTGACTGTCTCCGAGCAGGACGTAGTAACACCATTCGAACAGAATCTTTTGGTGGCTATGGTTTTCGTAATTATGTTCGGGCTTGGCTCTGGACTGACTCCGAGAGACTTTAGGCTTGCAATTCGCAGGCCCTGGGGGTTGATAATTGGATGGGTAACCCAGTTTGGAATCATGCCGCTTTTGGCCTTCACTCTGATAGCCACACTTCTGTTCCAATTGCCCATGGAATATGCGGCGCCCGTGGCTTTGGGTGCCTTGCTTATGGGTTCTGTTCCGGCTGGAACGACTTCGAATATTTTCGCGTACTTCTCTAAGGGCAACTTGGCCCTCAGTGTCATCATGACAACTAACTCCACTATTTGGGCGCTTCTAATGACCCCTCTGGTACTCACCTTTTACGGGATGCTTCTTTTCGCCGATGATGAGCAATTTCAAATACCAATTACCAATATTGTGGCGACTCTCTTCCTGCTATTGATACCAGTAGTATTCGGAATGCTTTTGAGGAAATTTAGCGCGAACATAGGTGCATTCCTCGAGCTTATGGGTGGCTTTTTTGGGCTGTTTTTCATTCTGTTCCTGCTCGCGACCTGGGTACCAAGGAACTGGGCATTACTGGCAGATACTCCGTGGCAAACATACGTAGTAGCCATTGGTCTCGGACTCTTTGGAATAGCAATCGCTTTCGGGCTTGCAAAGTTGCTTAGATTGCACCCAATGAACGTGAGGACCATTGCTCTTGAAACTGGAATTCAAAACGGCCCATTAGCCATTGCGATCGTTCTTCTAACCTTCGGTGGCACCGCGGACGTGGGTCTAATTCTGATTGTTCCGGCGCTTTACTCGCTGTTCATTGTGCTGGTCTCTACGGCCGTAACTTTCTGGTTCCGTCGTGCGAATCTGGCGGAGGAGCAAAAGATACCTAACCTGCTATAGATTTTTTAGGTACCCAACGCGCTTTAGACGCTTCGGACTAGCTGAATTAGCTAGAATCTAATTAGGTTGGGGGCGTTAGCTCAGCTGGTTAGAGCAAACGACTCATAATCGTTCGGTCGCGGGTTCAAGTCCCGCACGCCCCACTCATTGGATTCCTAGCAGGGTTTCGGGAAAAGTTTCGACCCTCTCCGACTTAGTTGCATGGCTCTCGCCTAGTTACACTTGAACTTGAAGATGGGAGCGTGTGAATGTCGGCAGTGATCATTCAGGTCAAAACTTCCCTGCCTAAGCATGTTCATTCTCAATCTGAGGTAACCGCCGCGTTGGCAACCAGGCTCGCACCCACTGACGGAACTAGGGCCGTCTTAAAGCGCCTTCATGGCAATTCCAAGATCGAACAGCGTCACTTTGTTTTACCCATTTCGGAATACACGGATATCGATTCGTTCACAAGTTCTAATGAACTCTTTGCCCAACACGCCCTAGCACTTGTGGAGGACTGCACCAGAAGGGCGCTTGATGAAACTGGGCTAAATGCCGACGAAGTTGATCATCTTTTCTTCACCACGGTAACTGGTGTCGGCGCTCCTGCACTGGATGTATTGCTTGCCGCTCGAATGGGTTTCCGGTCAGACCTCAAGAGGATTCCAAGCTTTGGACTTGGCTGTGCTGGGGGTGCTGCGGGAATAGCCAGAGTCGCAGATTATCTACTGGGTAATCCAAAGGCGGTTGCGCTAGTTGTCTCTGTTGAACTGTGTTCATTAACTATCCAATGGGAAGATCGGTCTATGGCCAACTACGTTGGCACGGGTATCTTTGGGGACGGGGCTGCCGCAGTCGTGATGGTTGGGAGTCAGCACCCTAAGGCCATGAATGGGATTTCGGTCAAAGGCAGCAGAAGCACTTTGTACTCCGATACTGAATCTCTGATCGGCTGGAAAGTTGGCGGCAGCGGGCTTTCTTTGATGCTTGAGGCCGGTGTACCAGAGATGATAATTGAAAACTTTGCAGCTGAGGTGGATGTCCTTCTAGGTCAACAAGGGCTGTCCCGCAACGACATAGACGTTTGGATAGCCCATCCGGGGGGTCCCAAAATTCTTGAGGCATTCGCTTCATCACTTGATTTAGCCGACTCCGATTTGTCCGCCAGCTGGGATGTTATGGCCAGTGCCGGAAATATGTCCTCAGCCGCAGTTCTTCATGTCTTGAGCGATCTTTTTGAGCAGCCTTCGGCGACAATTGGTTTGCTGTTTGCGGTCGGTCCCGGAGTTTCCCTTGAGCTTGTCCTGTTGGAGTGGACATGATCTTGACTATCGGCGTGATGCTATTCATCGGTCTTATTCTGGCGACGGGCGCAGAGCGGATTTACGAACTTGTTGTTTCGACTAGAAATGCAAAACTCGCTTTTATCTCCGGTGGCATCGAATATGGCCGCGGTCATTTGCCCTTCATGATTGCCCTGCATACCGCTTTACTAGCTGGGGCCATAATCGAAGTTGTTATTTTCGACCGCCAATTTCTTGGTTCTCCGGGCTGGGTTTTCCTTGCCATTGCCATCGGATGTCAAGCGGCGAGGTATTGGTTTATTTGGGCACTTGGGTCCCAGTGGAATACCAGGGTGATCGTGATTCCAGGCGCGAAGCTTGTTAGAAAGGGTCCATATTCGCTGCCTTGGCTTCGTCACCCCAACTATTGGGTAGTAGCAATTGAGGGTTTCGCCTTGCCCATGGTTCACTCGGCTTGGATTACAGCAATCACGTTCACTGTTCTCAACGCCGTATTGCTCCTTGGATTCAGGATTCCTACCGAAAACAAGGCTTTGAAGGGCTTGAGATGAACAACTACGACGTAATAGTCGTCGGGGGAGGCCCGGTAGGCATGGCAGCGGCCATTGAGGCTCGTTTGAGCGGCCTATCAGCTGTGGTTGTCGAACCGCGTAGTGGAGTAATTGACAAGGCTTGTGGTGAGGGCCTAATGCCTGGTGCAATTCCGCTGTTAGCTAGGTTGGGTGTATTTCCCAAGGGGCGTGATCTTGCTGGAGTCACATACAGAAGTGGTGGGCACGCCGTATCACACCGATTTTCGAGCGGCGTTGGAAAAGGCGTTAGGCGCACTGAACTTCACGGAAGCCTTAGGTCGCGCTCGGAAGGACTTGGAGTGGTTTTTGTCGAGGCATCAGTGAGCTCCGTAATGGAAACCGAAAGTGGTTTGGTTGCATCCTGCTCAAACGGTAAGAGTATCCAAGGTCGTTACCTGATAGCTGCGGATGGATTGCATTCCGGCATTGCCAAGGCTGCCGGATTAGTGAGGGACCTGTCTCCAAAGCGGACCAAACGCTTCGGAATTAGACAGCACTTCCACGTTGCGCCCTGGTCCGAATTCATTGAAGTCTTTTACACCAAGACCGCTGAGGTCTACATAACTCCGGTATCGGAGGACCAGGTGGGTGTGGCTGTCCTGGGGCCAAAGTCAACCGACTTTGATGAAACCATAGCTGGCATCCCAGAACTTGCGGGAAGGCTAAGGGGCGCCTCTCCGGCATCGCAGCGAAGTGGAGCGGGCTCATTTCCTCAGCTAACCACTGCTCGCACCAAGGGTCGCATCCTATTGGTTGGTGACGCCTCCGGATATGTAGATGCAATAACTGGTGAAGGCTTGAGGCTTGGTTTCGCTCAAGCAAGAGTGGCTATTGAGTGCATTTTGAGTGGCAAACCAGCAAGTTATGAAAGAGCTTGGCGACGAGTAAGCAGAGATTTTAGGGTTTTGACTGGGGGCCTAATTTCAGCGGCGAATTCTCCGATCAGAATGGCTATTGTCCCACTCGCAAGCAGGCTTCCTTGGGTGTTTGGTTTGGTCGTCAATCGCTTGGCGCGCTAACTATGTTTGCAAGCAAACTTAGTTTTCTTTATAAATCCACCCACCCAATGCCCTCGTTCGCAGTGGCGCTCTTCGCCACGCTATTTGCGGTTGGCATCGGGCTCGAGACTCAAAGGGTTGCATTAGTGGGGTTTGCGGTTTTGTTCCAACAGTTCTCGGTGGGGTTATCAAACGATTGGCTAGACCACAAGCGTGATCGCGCTGCCGGACGCACTGACAAGCCTTTGGCAAGGGGCTCGGTAGGCGTTTCGCTAGTTAGAAACTCTTCTTTTGCTGCGGGTATTCTGGCGCTATTTGTCTCGGGGTTTCTCGGGTGGGAGAGCGTTGGTTGGATGGTACTTATGCTGATTGCCGGCTGGATATACAACCTCGGGCTCAAAGCAACAGTTTTCTCAGTTTTCCCCTATGCGGTTGGCTTTGGTGTTTTGCCGGTCTTTGTGACATTGAGCCTTGAGCAGAGCCAGGTGCCACCGGCATGGGTTGTTGTTGTTGCAGCTCTCTTGGGAGTCTCCGGGCACTTTGCTAATACTCTGCCTGATCTTCTTGAAGATAGAGCGACCGGGGTTAGAGCGCTTCCCCACATTGTTGGACAAAAAATCTCGGCACTTGTCATTGCAACTACGGCAATTCTTGCGTCCAGCATTGCTGTTTATCTAAGCAACAGCTTGGTAGGCCTGGTAGGCGTAATTGGTTTGACTGCAACTATTGTGCTGGCTGGCATTGCGTCCTTGTTGAGTCTCAGGCCAACACCACCTCGCGTGATCTTTCCACTGCTGGTCCTGGCATGTTTGGTGAACGCAATACTGCTCATGCTCGGGGTTGGGCCGATTGGGGTTTAGGTCCTTTGGTGAATTAGGCCTGAGGTCCAAACTCTGCTGAGCTGGCCGGAATTACCTTTTCGTCCCCGTACAGAAAATGCCTGCTCATGTCGGGGGAGTATTTAGATAAGTAAGTCTCTCTTCCAAGCCTTTCGGCCAGTTGTCGATGATGGATTACGCTTGCACCGCAGCAAAGACCGATGACCTTCACTCCGAGGCCGAGCGCAAATTCTCCAAATTCAGCGGTCTCATATCGGTTGGAATTTTGAGCTTCCAGCGCGTCTGGAAAGGTCCTCTCATGTCGGAGAAGTGCTGTGTTTAGTGGGTCTGGAAGATTAAAAAGCGTGGGGTGTTTCGCGGTTGTGCGATACGTTGCCGGCATGGCGCAAACGTTATGCCCTTTGGTTGCCTCAACTATCGCTTCTACTATGGGTCGAATCGTTTGGGGTCCGTGAAAACAATTAGTTCCGACCACTTCGGCTCCAGCTTCAGCCAGTGCTCTGCAAGCATCCTGCGCTGAAACGCCATCCCGCAGCACACCGTTGGCGAAAATCGCAACATTGATGATTGAGGGTAGCCCTGCGAGCTGTATTTCTTCGAGGGCAATCTTCGCTTCTTCGAAGTAGTACATAGTCTCGCCGACAATAAGGTCAGCGCCTTCTTCTTTTGCCCACTTAATCATCTCCCGATACATCTGCCGAACGGCCGATTTGGAGGACTCATCGGCTGGGTCAAAAATGTTTGAGTTGGATATGTTCCCTGCTACATAAATGTCTCGTGACTGGGCAGCTCGCTGCTCGCTAGCCGCTTCTTGGGCGATCGACATCGCCGCCCTGTTGAGCGGCTCCAGCAGATGTTCTTGCCCCAGAAGCTTCAATTTTTCTCGGTGACCGTTATAGGTAAATGCGAGAGCGATGTCACTTCCTGCTCTGAGAAAGTCTGTCGTGATTTGCTTCAGAACCTCTGGATGCTCGAGTGCTACCATCGGAACAAATTCACCTGCTGTGAGGTATCCGCGCCTCTCGGCTTCGAACAGATATCCGCCGGAAAGGATTATTGGCTCAGGCTCGAGTAGGCGCTCCGAGAAAGTGAGTTCGTTCATAATTTGCCTCCGAAGGTAAGGGTGGCAGGGACCGCTGTTTCAGGCAAGCTCAGTGAAATGCGGCGTAATTTCCCTAGAGGATTTGCGACAGGAACTTTTTAGTTCGCTCCTCTTTGGGGTTATCAAATATCTCTGATGGCGTTCCTACTTCGACTATTTCGCCCTTGTCCATGAATACGACCCGGTCGGCAACTTCGCGGGCGAAGCCCATTTCATGCGTCACCACAATCATGGTCATCCCGTCCTGCGCGAGCTCCTTCATTGCGTCCAGAACCTCGTTGATCATTTCCGGGTCGAGTGCGCTAGTGGGCTCATCAAAAAGCATCACCTTTGGCGTCATCGCTAGAGCTCTTGCTAGTGCAACGCGCTGCTGCTGACCCCCGGACAGTTGGGCTGGAAACTTGTCTGCCTGCTCGGGAATCTTCACTCTGGTCAGTAGTTCCATCGCCAGCTCTTCGGCGGCAGACTTGGATAGACCCCGAACCCTTCTAGGTCCAATCGCAACATTGGTTAGGACCGTGAGATGAGGGAACAAGTTGAAGTTTTGGAAAACCATTCCGGTTTCTCTTCGGATCTCCTGAATGTTTCTAATGTCCGTTGTTAGGGCAGTGCCATCTACCAAAATGTGGCCGTCATCGTGTGCCTCGAGCCTGTTGATGCAACGTATTAGAGTCGATTTACCCGATCCCGAAGGGCCAATAACTACGACAACCTCTTTACGCCCAACTTGCATGTTTATGTTCTTCAGCGCCTCAAAGTCTTTGAAACGCTTAAAGACGCCCTCGATAACGATTATGGCATCGTCGGATTCGCGTCCACCTGACATCTTGGATGCATCCTTAAATACTTCATTACTCATCGAATACCAACTCCTAGTTTCTTTTCGATTCTTTGGCTTTCTCTGCTCATCACGTATGATCCAACCCAGAAGAGTAGCCCCACAAACGCTAGGGATTCATAGATCAGGCCTTGGCCGAGGTAATCGTCCTGTTTAGTGATGGCAGTGCCAACATTTAGTAAGTCGAAGACGCTGAGTGCGACGCCCGCAAGTGTGGTGTCCTTGAACAGCGAGATGAATTGACCTATTTGGGCTGGGATAACGTTTCTCAGCGCCTGGGGCAGAGTGATTAGGAACGTAATCCTAAAAGTGGAAAGCCCAAGCGCCTTACCGGCCTCCGCTTGGCCCTTCGGTATCGACTGTAAACCGCCCCTAATAACCTCTGCGAGGTATGCGGCAGTGAACAAAGTGAACACGGTCACCGCTCTGAAGATTGCATCCGGTGCGATGCTGGCTGGTATGAAAAACTCCAGGGCAACACCGGCTAGGAGCAGAAGAACAAAAAGTGGAGCTCCACGAATTAGCTCAATGTATGCGGTGGATAGCCAGCGCAGAAGCGGCAATGTTGACCTTCTGCCAAGTGCCAACATAACGCCCAACGGGAAGCTCAGCGCGATGCTAACCACGGCAAGGTAGAAATTGATCAGGAACCCGCCCCACTCTTCGAGCGCGGCCTGCCCCATTGTTAGGAAGATTAGGACTAGCGGCAGCGTCGCGTTTATGGCGACCCACAACCATCCGGGGAGTCTCTTCAGAACAGTATTTCGTCTGGCTATTCCAAAGAGCCTTCCTGCGAAGATCGAAAGCACCACGTATGCACCGAACAGAACGGCGGCCATGTCTCCAGCTAGAACTATCAAGAAGGCTGAGGTGGCAATAATTAGCCCAAAACGCTGAAATAGCCCCCATAGCTTTCCAGCAAGAGTCGAAGGTTGGTCGATAGGGCGATTCATCCCCGAAGCAAGGCTGGCTATGGAGAAGCATGTCGCCAAGATTGAGAAACCTACCAGGAACATCAGCTCCTCTGGAAAGCGGCCTACCAGAAGGATTTTCAGGTTGACTTGAATGATTTCCCAGCGCCCAGTGATGAATACGAACTGAAAAACCTGAAAAATCACGTAACCCAGGATGCTCCCCGAAATTACAGTGAGTATCGTGTCGGTAATCGACCTGAACAGGTTTCTTCTCATCCAAGTAATCATCGTTCCACCAGTGCAAGTCTTCGATTGAAAAAGTTCACCACAAGGCTAGTGACTAGCGAAATTGCTAGATAAACCAACAGGGTAAGAGAGAAAGCTGGAACTGCAGGCGATCCATTGCCCACAGTGATTTGAGCGATCTGGGTGAGCTCAAAGTAGCTGATGGTTGCTCCCAAGGATGAGTTTTTTATTAGGTTCAGGTATTGATTTCCGAGCGCCGGCATTGCTATGCGAAATGCTTGAGGAAGGATGATTAGTCTCATTTTTTGAGAACCGCTTAGCGCGATGGCATCCGCAGCCTCCCCTTGGCCTCTGGAGACAGCGAGAATGGAACCGCGAACAATCTCCGCGATGTGGCTGCTTGTGTAGATAACCAGCGATGCAACCAGGGCGAAGAAGGACGGGTCCAGCCTTAGTCCGCCCGTGGTTCCCCGGCCGTCAACGTATGGGAGTTCCCAGCCGTAGCCGAACAGCAGCCAAATCAGAACGACCAGGACCACGAATGTAGCTATGCCAACCAACCACGCCCGGTCTTGCTTACCGGTTTTATCTGCCTGCCTGATTCGAATTTTGGCAACCACGAATGCAAGTATTGCCGCGCTCAAGATTCCGATTCCTAGCTGAGCGGGAGAGCCGATGAACCAGGGGATCGCAATGCCTCTGTTTGACACCACGAAAAGGTCAAGAGGCAGCCAGGCGTTTTCAATTCTGGGGAAAGCCTGCAGAACGACCGCAAGGTTCATGAATGTCAATAGGAGAAGCAGTGGCAGGTTGCGAACAAATTCAACGTAAACAGTTCCGAGAGTTCTGACCATGAAGTTTTTAGAGAGCCTGGCGATACCAATCAAGGTGCCAAGGATTGTGGCAAGTGCGATACCTATAAATGCGACTCGGAGGGTATTCAGAAAACCTTCGACGAATGCGTCTCGTACCGGTTGTGATTGATCCAGGTCGTTTCCTGGAATCGTGAAGTTTGCGGGGTTGTCGAGAAAGCGAAGATCGGTTTGAATGCTGCTTTTGGCTACATTCTCTTGATAATTGCCGAACAGCCAATAGAACATTGCGAACACTGCCAACAAGGCCAGTATTTGGAGCGCCCATTTGAGGGTTCTAATGTCTCTAAAAAACGGCACTTTACTGGATGTGCTCAATTGAGGGCTCATTTTACTGAGCCCTCAATTGAGTTACCTATTGTCGTAATGACGTTGATTATTTAACGGTAAGGAGGTGCGTAGAGAATTCCACCGTCGTTCCACAATGAGTTCAGACCGCGGTCTAGACCCAGTGGGGTTAGGTGACGTGCAAATATCTCTCCGTAGTTTCCAACCTGCTTGACTACCTGGTAAGCAAAGTCGGTAGGCAATGAAAGGTTTGGATCTAGAACGGCGGCTCCGTCGCTACCTGGAACTTCTGCTCCAAGGAAACGAAGTATTCCAACGTCCTCTGTCGTGTCGCGAATGCTGTCAACGTTTGCACTGGTGATACCAAACTCTTCAGCCTGGATCGTTGCAAGTATTGCCCAGTTGACTGCCTGTGCCCAAGCGGTGTCGCCGTCCAGCACTGCTGGGGCTAGCGGCTCCTTTGAGAACACTTCTGGAAGAATCGTCAGTGCGTCACTTCCGTTCGGGTAAGCAGAGCGAAGCCCAGTTAGCTGGCTGACGTCTGATGACCATCCGTCACACTGTCCGGCAAGGAAAGCCTCCAGAATTAGGTCGGTCTCATCGAACGAACGGATTTCCCAGTCAAGACCCAAGCGGGACGACTCAAGAGCAGCGTTGCCCTCAGTAGTTGTTCCCTTGGCTACACAGATGATTGCACCATCCATTGCGCTTATCTTGCTGTAACCACTATCAGAGGTAACCATCATTCCCTGGCCGTCGTAGAAAGTTGGCTGAAGGAAGTTTGCACCCTCGCTACCATCCCTCGTCGCAGTCCAAGTTGTGTTTCGGACTAGAACGTCAATCGCTCCGCTCTGAAGTGCTGTGAAGCGGTCTGCGGTCTCGAGATCAATCATCTCAACAGCATTAGCATCTCCAAGGACCGCTGCGGCGATAACGCGACAGAAGTCCGAGTCGAATCCAACGTGCTCACCGGAATCGTTTAGAACTGCAAAGCCCGGGAGGGCGTCGCGAGTTCCACAACGTACTGAGCCTGCAGCGATAACGCTGTCTAGCATTGAACCTGCCGCCTCAGTTGTAGTGGTCGTTGTCGTCTGCGTTGCAGCAGGAGTTGTTGTCTCAGCTTCGGTGCTGGCACAACCTGCCAAAAATAGTCCTGCAGCTGAAGCAACTGCTAGAACCGATAATGATTTGCTTTTCACGTGTCCCCTTTCAATGGAGAAACATCTCACTCCTAAATTTCTTCGAGAGCGGCAAGAGCCAAGTGGTCTTGTAGGGCAAGACTATGCCTGGCAGTAATTGGATACCCTCGTCAAGGGCCGATTGTTATCTAAGCGTGACGGGCCTAAATTGTTTTTTCTAGGTAGCAATTTGCACAAAGCGACTCATAGGTGACCTGCTCCCCGTCAATGGCGACTTGCTCACCGTCAAATACGAATACCCCATTCAATAGCCTCCCATTGAACATTGCCTTTCGACCACAGCGGCAAATCGTCTTTAGTTCTTCAAGGCTGTGTGAAATCTCGAGCAGTCTCTTGCTTCCAGGGAAGCTCAGGGTCTTAAAATCGGTCCGAATTCCGTAGGCCAATACTGGGACTCCATCGAGCACCGCAATCTCGAGACATTGGTCGACTTGCTCCGGAGTCAGAAACTGGGCCTCATCTAAAAGCAAGCAAGCAATTTTCTTGTTTTCAGTTCGGTTCAAAGTCCCCGCTTCGCTTGCAAACTTTTCGCGCAGGTTCTGAGTCGGGGTAATCAGGAAATCAACGTCTCTAGAGACGCCCAGTCTGCTAATTATTGACTTATCGCCCTTGGAGTCGACTGAAGGCTTAGCAATCAGGACGTGCTGAGATCGCTCTTCGTAGTTGTAGGCGGCCTGAAGCAGGGCGGTGGATTTGCCTGAATTCATGGCGCCGTAGCGAAAATAAAGTTTGCTCATAACCCCTAGATGTTATCGGCTGAAACCTCTCTACGCTGTTGCTCTTGCCCGGTGGCTCAAAAACATTTTGACTTTTCCACGGCCCGAGGCTTATCCTCAAGGCAACGATTCAGGACATTGGGGAAGATGTTTATCTGAATCGGAGGTCGAAAACTGGACAACTGTCTGTTGTGGGTTCTGTCTTGCCCGCAAGATAAGTGCAAGGAAATAGACGAAATCCTTGCAGGGTTTCCTGCGTCCAGAGCATGGTTTGCTCAGCCAGCATTACCTTCGACCTACCAACTCCAAACAAGCTTTAAATGCCCCGCTGGCGTCTGTGCTGATCTGGCATCTGAGTTTTTCAAGCACGGCATAGTTTGTGAGATTGAAAGCCGAGGGGCTGAAAACGAGCGCTACTTAGTTCACCCGAGGCTTGGTATCCATCGACAGAGCATTGATTCAGCCGGGGAGCAAGTTATTAGGCTCGGGCAAATCCAAAGGTTCATCTCTCAGTCTCAGGGCAATATGGCTGAATTCGCAAGGCTGATAAGGATGGCAGAGGGGCAGGCCTGGTTTGATGTGTTTGAGCCATTGAGGCAATTGCCTGAGGGTGTGAGGCTGTTACCGAAGGCCGTTTAGATGTTGCGGAACGCCAGAACCGCGTTGTGACCGCCAAAGCCAAAGCTATTAGAGATGGCGACTGCCCCTGGCCTTTGTAGGCTTGCGACAGACCTTGGGACATTCAACGGAATTGCCGGATCTTGGTTGTCAAGATTGATAGTTGGAGGAACTTGGTGTTGCTTTAGGGCCAAAATGGTAAAGATGGCCTCGATTGCTCCGGCTCCACCAAGCAGGTGACCAGTGGAAGCCTTAGTAGCGGCTATCACTAAGTTCTCTGTGTGGGCTCCAAAAACTCTATGTATAGCCGTGTACTCGGCAATGTCTCCGACCGGTGTAGATGTTGCGTGGGCGTTTACATGCTCAACATCTGCTATCGATGCGTCTGCCTGTTCCAAGGCGTCTAACATCGCTCGCGCGGCCCCAGCACCCTCGGGATCTGGCGCTGTGATGTGATAAGAATCGCTTGTTACCGAGCCACCCACGATTTCGCAGTAGATCTTCGCTCCTCGAGACTGTGCAGATTCCAATGACTCTAGAACTAGGGCCCCTGCACCTTCACCCATCACGAATCCATCTCGGTCAATGTCGTAGGGCCTGGACGCCTCTTCAGGCGTTTCGTTTTTTCTGCTTAGGGCATGCATCGCGGCAAAGGCAGCGATTGGAAGGGGATGAATTGCCGCTTCGGCACCCCCGGCGACTACCACATCGGCTTCGCCTCGTTGAATTCTGTGAAAAGCATTAGCGATTGCTTCGTTTCCCGAGGCGCAAGCGCTAACTGCCGTTCTTGCTCCACCCTTGGCGCCTAGCGCCATGCCTATAGCTGCCGCTGGTCCGTTCGGCATAAGCATCGGAACAGTCATGGGCAGTACGCGTCTTGGACCGCGCTCTTGAAGAGTGCTCCAAGCGTCCAGTAGGGTCTGCACTCCTCCGATTCCGGTGGCAAAGTCGACTGCCAGTCGTTCGGGTTCTACTTCTGGTTCTCCAGCGTCAGCCCAGGCTTCCCTTGCTGAAATCAATGCGAATTGGCTGGAAGGATCGAGTCTTTTTGCTTCTTGCGGGCTCAGAACTGTGCTGGCAGCTACCTTCGCCTGACCGGCAAATGTAACCGGGAGTTCGTATTTAGCCACCCAGTCCTGCTCAAGCGTCGCTATACCGCTCTTACCTAGTAAAAGCGCTTCCCAGCTAGCCATGGCGTCACCGGCAAGGGGCGTGGTTGCCCCAATGCCTGTAACGACTACGCGGCGCACTTTAGTCTTGATTCGCCGTTATGTAGGTCACTGCGTCGCCCACAGTTATTAGGTTCTTTACTTCTTCGTCCGGAATTTTTACGCTGAATTTGTCTTCTGCGTTGACCACGATGGTCATCATCGATATGGAATCGATGTCTAAGTCGTCGGTGAATGACTTGTCCATTTGAACAGCGTCTGCTGCAATGCCGGTTTCGTCGTTGACGAGCTCGGCTAGTCCAGCTAGTACTTCTTGCTGTGAATGTGCCATGGGGTTTCTCCTAATTGTTTCGTTAGTAACTGGATTATCTTATGGGAGTTCTACAACTTGGGCAGCGAAGGCGAGCCCCGCGCCGAAACCAATTTGAAGTGCAAATCCTCCGCTCGCAACCTTTTTTTCCTCGAGAATGCGGTGCATTGCAAGCGGAACGGAGGCAGCAGAGGTGTTTCCAGTTTCCACAATGTCCTTGGCTATCACCACGGTATCTGGAAGCTTCATCTGTTTTGCAAACTCGTCTATGATTCGCAAGTTTGCTTGGTGCATGACAAGAGCGCTTAGATCGCTTGCTTCGATGCCGGCAGCATCAAGGGCCTGTTTTGCCACCTTGGACATCTCCCAAACGGCCCAGCGAAATACGGTCTGGCCCTCTTGCGTGAGGGTTGGCCAAGGAGTTTTACCGTCTCGGAAGTCCAGAATTGATCCGGTCATGCCGACCTTGTCCCAGCTTGAACCGTCAGCACCCCAAATCGTCTTTGAAATCCCAGGATGATCGCTAGCGCCAACTATTGCGGCGCCAGCACCGTCGCCAAGAAGGAAGCTTATGGTTCTGTCAGTTGGGGATATAAAGTCTGAAAGCTTCTCCGCTCCAACCACCAGAACGTATTTGCACAATCCAGAACGAACTAGAGCATCGGCCTGGGCTATGCCGTAGCAATAACCCGCGCAAGCTGCGGAAATGTCATAGGCCGCTGCGCCTTGAGCGCCCACTAGCTCAGATAATAACGAAGCGCCAGACGGGGTTTGATATGGAAATGAAATGGTGGCCAGGATGACAGCACCGATTTCGCTCGGGTCAACGCCAGATTTAGCTATAGCTTCTTTTGAAGCCTCGACAGCCAAGTCCATCATTGATTGATCTTCGGCGGCTCTGGTCCTTGTTGCCACTCCGGTCCGCTGTCTTATCCATTCGTCCGAAGAGTCAATCGGCCCAGCTATCTCGTCGTTGGTCACGACTTGATTTCCTCTTGCGGCGCCTAGAGCATAAATGCGGGTGTGGGCAACCGGAGTGGATTCTTGAAGCTGTTTCATTTAGTGACCCTCTCGAAATCAGTTGGCACCTTCAAGGCTATCGGGTTCGCATTGGGGACCGCTCTTTTTACAAGTCCAGTGAGTGCTCCTGCAGGAGGCAACTCGATAAAATCGAAATTATCCTCCGGGAGGTTGGCCATGCACAGGTCCCACCGAACAGGGGATGTTACCTGGCTGACTAGCGAGTCAATAAAGATTTGTCCGCTGCCACAGAGTTGACCGTCGACGTTGCTCCAAAGCTTCATTATCGGATCCGTTACGGCAACTTGCGCTACTGCCTCGGTCAACTCCAAGCGCGCAGGCTCCATGTAGCTGGTGTGGAAGGCACCTGCCACTTTGAGCTCAATAACTCGAGTTTTTGCCGGAGGCGAAGCTATTAGGGCAGCTATCTTGCCCTTGTCTCCTGCCGCAACTAGCTGGCCGGCACCGTTGTGGTTCGCTATCTCAAGCCCTAGTGCTCCAACCGCAAGCATTACTTCAGTAGGGTCTCCACCAAGGATTGCGGCCATGCTTGTTGGATGCTCGGCAGCGGCCTTAGCCATCGCGCGCGCACGGATTGCCACAAGCCTGATGGCCTCCTCGTCCGAAATAACTCCAGCTATTGCCGCAGCTGCAAATTCGCCGACCGAGTGACCGAGAACGCCAGCGATGGGGGAGTCTCGAAATAATGTCCTATAGGCCGCAATTGAGGACGCCACGATCAGTGGCTGGGCTATAGCTGTGTCTTTGATCTCTGCGTCATCCGCTGTAGTGCCAAGGCTGACAAGATCAAGGTCGCTTGCCAGGGATAATTTCTCCATCACAGCCCGGAAGCCCTCGACCTCTGAGAGCCAGGGGACGAGGAAGCCAGCCGTCTGAGAACCTTGACCTGGACAGGCAATAATCTGCATTGTCATCTTCTAACTCCCGACTCGCTATCGTTTATTGCCCCAAGTGCGAGCGCTATTTGCAGCATGAAAGCGGCTCTGGGGTCAGTTGGGTTATCAACAATAATTTCCTGGATTCGTTTTAGTCGATATCTGACTGTGTTTGCGTGGACGAACAATTGCTTGGAGGTTGCCTCCAAAGATCTTCCGCAATCGAGATAGGCCCGAAGGGTTGTCAGAAGGTCAGATTGTGAGTCCGCAAGAGGTGTGTAGTACTTATCTAGCATTGCTTGCTTAGCAAGTGGGTCTCCTGCTAGCGCCCTTTCCGGCAACAGTTTATCGGCGTGGGTGGGGCGAGTAGGTGAGTCGACGGTAGCGGCAACCGCGAGAGCTGAAAGAGCGGCCTTGGCTGATTTTGACGCATCGGAGACACTCAAGACTGTCGGGCCAAGGACCAGTGGCCCGAATCCAAAGTATTGCTCTAACGCGCTGGCTGTTTCGTATATTTTGGCTTCTGCATCATTGGTCGGTGCCATGAGTCCAACTACAACAACTTGCCTTCTACCTTGAATTCCAACCAGCACGTCTGCGGAGAGTTTCCTGGCCGTTTTGCGAACACCGTCGGGATCCTCGCTTGTTGGGGTGGAGCCGAGCAAAACAGCCACGGCCCCATCCGCCTGCCACCCAAGAGCGGCGACGCGGGAGCTAATTTCCTGTGATGTTTCACCGCTAATTATTGAGTCGACAACTAATGCTTCTAGCCTGGCATCCCAGAGACCTCGGGCTTCCGCGGCTCTAGCGTAAACATCTGCCGCACTGAAGGCCAAGTCCCTTGAGTATTTCAGAACCGCAGTGTGAAGGTCCGGGTGTTCCTTGACAACAGTCTCCTCCACCATCTCCACGACAACTTGAATGACCTGAAGGGTTTCCTGGAGCGAAATCGATCTGAGAAGTTCTCTTGGTGCACTGCCAAACACGTCTGCTGCTACCCAAGGTTGGGCCTTTGGGTCCTTGTACCAACTTATAAAGCTAGTGATGCCCGTTTGAGCGACACCGCCAATCGCCGCTCGCCGAACCGGCGGCATGTTTCGATACCAAGGCAGCGTCTCGTCAAGCCGAATCAAGGTCGCGGTTGCTAACTCTCCGGCAATTGAGTTCAGCCACGCAAGGTGCTTAGGCGTCTCCACCGGCTGTTCCGCTTGTTCCAGCCGCAACTTCGTGAAGCCGGTACTTATCAATAGCTAGCTGGGGAACCGAAGGATCAATTTTCTGGTCCGCAACTAATTGTTCCAGCACTCTCACTGCGATCGAAGGACCGTCAATCTTGAAGTACCTTCTCGCAGCCGCTCGTGTATCAGAGAATCCGAAGCCATCGGCTCCTAGAGTTGCGTAGTCTCCAGAGATCCAAGGCCTGATCATGTCGGGTACTGAGTGCATGAAGTCGCTGACTCCAAGGGTTGGTCCTTCGGAGTCTGCTAACTTGCCTGTCAGGTATGGCATCGTTGGGTCGTTATTGGGGTAAAGGAACTTTTGCTCGTCTGACGCTAGTCCGTCTTTTCGAAGCTCAGTCCAGCTGGTGACTGACCAAACATCGGCTGAGACACCCCACTCCAGCAATAGCTGTTGAGCTTCAAGCGCCCACGGGATTGCTACTCCGGATGCAAGAATCTTCGCTTTATGGCCTGATGCTGCATTTTTGCCAACTAGGTGAATTCCTCTTACTATGCCATCGACATCAACGTTCTCAGGCTCCGCGGGTTGCAATGCGGGCTCGTTATAGACGGTGATGTAGTACATGACGTTTGGATCCGGGTGTTCGCCACCGTACATGCGTTCGATCCCGGTTCGAACAATGTGTGCCATTTCGTAACCGTAGGCAGGATCGTAGCTAATAACGGCGGGGTTTGTGCTTGCCAAAACTGGAGAGTGACCGTCGGCGTGCTGAAGGCCTTCACCGGTAAGCGTCGTGCGCCCAGCAGTAGCACCAATCATGAAGCCTCTGACCATCTGATCGCCAGCTAGCCAGATTGCATCGGCTGTCCTTTGGAATCCGAACATAGAGTAAAAGACGTAGAACGGAATAATCGGTTCTCCGTGGGTCGAGTAGCTCGAACCGGCCGCGGTAAATGCGGCTAGCGAGCCTGCCTCATTGATTCCGGTGTGCAGTATCTGGCCGTTGGTGGCTTCTTTATAGCTCAAGAGTTGCTCGCGGTCGACTGATAGATAGTTCTGACCGTTTGGATTGTAGATCTTGGCTGTTGGGAAGAATGCATCCATTCCAAAAGTCCGGGCTTCATCGGGGATGATCATGGAGATTCGCTCGCCGAAGCCTTCAGATTTCAGAAGATCCTTGAGCATTCTCACGAAGGACATAGTGGTTGCTATCTCCTGGCTGCCCGATCCCTTGCGGGGAGAGGCGTAAGCCTTATCGGTGGGCAATTCGAAGTTTACGTACTTACTTCTACGTTCAGGAAGGTAACCCCCGAGTTCTTTTCGACGCTCGTGCATGTACTGGATTTCTGGCGCGTCTTTGCCGGGGTGGTAATACGGAGGCTGATATGGATCTGACTCGAGTTGGGCGTCGGTTATAGGAACGCGCATTTCATCCCTGAAGTCTTTGAGATTCTGGAGAGTTAGTTTTTTCATCTGATGGGTGGCATTTCGGCCTTCGAAGCTCTTGCCTAGGCCATAGCCTTTCACGGTTTTGGTAATTATTACCGTTGGTTGACCCTTGTGCTCTGTTGCGGCTTTGTAAGCGGCATAGATCTTTTTATAATCGTGCCCTCCGCGCTTCAAGCCCCAAATTTGATCGTCGGTCATGGATCCCACCATGTTGGCCGTTCTAGGATCTCTGCCGAAGAAGTTTTCTCTTACGAACGCTCCGGATTCGGCCTTAAAAGTCTGATAATCGCCATCTGGGGTTTGGTTCATTAGGTCAACGAGCGCGCCGTCTGTGTCCTGCTGTAGCAAGGGGTCCCACTCCCGGCCCCAGATGACCTTTATGACGTTCCAGCCGGCGCCTCGGAAAAAGCTCTCTAATTCTTGAATAATCTTGCCGTTACCTCGAACAGGACCATCTAGTCGCTGCAGGTTGGCGTTCACTACGAAGGTCAGATTATCCAGGCCGTCATTCGCTGCCAGCTGCAGCGCACCTCTTGACTCAACTTCGTCAAGCTCACCGTCTCCCAGGAATGCCCAAACGTGTTGCTCGCTGGTGTCCTTGAATCCACGCCCCTGAAGGTAGCGGTTGAATTGTGCTTGGTAAATCGCGTTAATTGGCCCGAGGCCCATCGACACCGTTGGGAATTCCCAGAATTCTGGAAGAAGCCTTGGGTGCGGGTAGGAGGGCAGGCCTCCGCCAGCTTGAGACTTTTCTTGTCTGAAGGCGTCCAACTTTTCCGCACTGAGTCTGTCCTCCAGATATGCGCGAGCGTAAGGTCCTGGTGATGCGTGGCCTTGAATGAAAACCTGATCAGCTCCGGCGGGGTGGTCGTGACCCTTGAAAAAGTGGTTGAAGCCGACCTCGTAAAGCGAAGCGCTTGAGGCGAAAGATGAGATATGTCCGCCGACGGCTATGCCGGGTCGCTGAGCTCGGTGCACCATGATCGCAGAGTTCCAGCGCATCCATGCGCGATAGGTGCGCTCTATCTGCTCGTCGCCCGGGAACTCAGGCTCGTCTTCAGGGGAAATGGTGTTTATGTAATCTGTGGTTGGGATTAGAGGCACATTCAGCTGCAGGTCGTGCGATCTGCGCAACAGCGACTGCATAATTTCTCTTGCACGACCTCGCCCGTGTGATTTGGCAAGCGCATCCAGAGATTCAAGCCATTCCGCTGTCTCTTGTGGATCGCGGTCCGGGGATGGCGGGACGTATGCATCTTGATTGTTGTGTGACACTGAAGCCTCTTTTCGTGGCCTGGGTTCCTTGTGCTCTTGTGTGAGCGTCTAAAGTCTACATAGGACTTAGAAATCTGTCCGACACCCTGTGCGTTTTTCAGGGTCGATGAATTCAAAAAGTAAAGGAAATAAAAAATGTCACTTTCTGTCGGGGATAAAGCCCCAGATTTCTCTCTCACCAATCAGTTCGGTGAGGTCGTATCGCTTAGCGATTTTGAAGGTAAAAAGCCGGTGGTCCTTGTTTTTTATCCACTATCTTTTTCTGGCACTTGCACCGAAGAGCTCTGTGAACTTAGAGATAACTTATCCACCTTTGAATCGGCGGAGGTTGAGCTTCTTGCCATCTCGGTCGACAGTAAGTTCACTCAAGCGAAGTTTGCTGAAGATCAGGGATACGGGTTCCAGCTGCTAGCAGATTTCTGGCCGCACGGCATGGTCACCAAGCTCTATGACGTATTCCTTGAGGACCGCGGTCATGGCACTAGAGGCACCTTTGTGATTGCAAAGTCTGGCGAACTGGTTGCAAAGTTCATCACCTCACCGGGGGAGCCCAGAGATCTTGATTCCTACAAAAAGGCACTTGAGCTAATCTAAGCCGGCTGTTTGGTAGTAAGATTTCGCGAGGGGCCTTTAGCTCAGTTGGTAGAGCGCCACGTTTACACCGTGGATGTCATCGGTTCGAGCCCGGTAGGGCCCACTCGAACGGCTTGGTCGCGATTTGGCGGCTCTAAAAGCCAGAAGCGCGGCACAAATCACGAAGCACTAACTTGATTGGCTGAAGACATGGAAAAGCTATCCTCTCTTGTCAACCACTTCAATGAGCTCTGGCCGGAATCCGAGGTTGCCGAATGGGATCGCTCCGGGTTGATGATTGGCGAACTGACTGCGGAGATACAGACGGTAGTTCTGAGTGTCGACGTAACAATGGAGGTCTTGGAGCATGCCAATCAGCTCGGCGCTAATCTGATTCTGTCTCATCACCCAATGTTCCTAAGGGGAGTTCATACTCTTCGTGAGGACTTGGTCAAGGGGGCAGAGGCCGGATTCGCAATCAAGAACCAAATTGCCGTTTTTTCCGCCCACACCAACGCTGATTTTGTTTCTGACGGAGTCTCCCAAACCTTGGCAAAGGCCCTTGGTCTGGGTTCATTGAATTTCCTCGATTTAGAAACCAAGCAGGGCGTCACTGGCACCCTAAGCGAACCAACTACACTCTTGAATTTCGCTAGAGCGGCAGCTAAAGCGCTGCCTTCAGTTGCACAGGGCATAAAGGTTTCGGGGGATCCGGATCGCCTAATCTCCAGAGTCGGTTTGGTTGCGGGTGCTGGTGATAGCTATCTGGACATTGCTCAGAGCGCCAATTTAGATCTGTTCATCACCTCCGACCTGAGGCACCACCCTTCTCAAGATTTTATCGAGCAGGGCAAATTAGGTAGCGGCCCAGCTCTGATGGACATCGCGCATTGGGCAGCGGAGTGGTTGTGGCTTGAAACAGCTAAACAGCAGCTCAGTGATAAGTTTGGGTCTGTTAGCTTTATCGTCAGTGATTTGTCGACCGACCCTTGGGATTTTGTGGTGATGCAATGAAAATAGATCCGAGGCAACTACCGGTTCTCATGGATTTCAGTCAGCAGATCTTTCAAATTCGGAAGCTCGAGGCTGAAGCGTCAACGATTGCCGCCGGGGAAGAATCGGAGAGCATTCGTGAAAAACTTCTTCTTTTGAGCGCTGAGGCAAGCCAGATGCTGAGTGATCATGAAGAAATTGAGCGAGATTTGCGGCGATCGGAAACTGACCTTGAGTTAGTTGAAGCTCGAATTGCTAAAGATGAGCAGCGGCTTACTCAATCTTCTGATGCAAAGACAATCACGGGAATTCAGCACGAGCTAATAACCCTCGGGAAGCGCAAGGGCGAACTTGAGGAAGCACAGCTACTGCAAATGGAGCGTGTCGAGGAGTCCAGGGCAGTGCAGCTCGAGACTCAGGTCAGACGTGAAGCGCTTCAGGATGACCTAAAAGTGGCAACCGACGAGGCGAATAGAGCATTGGCAAGAGTTACTCTCGAACTGTCCGCTCTTCGTGACCAAGCCGATGAGAGCCGATCCTCAATAGATTCCGGCCTTGTCGAGCTATTTGAACGATTGAGTAAAAGAGGTTCCGCAATTGGGTCACTTCGAGGTTCGACCTGCGGGGCTTGCAACATGAATCTAACCTCCACGGCCCTTGGGGCGATTCGAGCAATTGCTCATGACGAGCTCGCGACTTGCCCGGAGTGCAGTGCAATCTTGGTTCGAGAGTGACCTGACCCAACAATGATTTTTGTCTACTGCGATGGAGCGTCAAGGGGAAACCCTGGGCCGGCATCCTATGGCGTCCACATTGAGGATGAGTCGGGCAGCACCATTGCGGACTTTGGCGAAGCTTTAGGCAACCAGACAAATAACTACGCCGAATATCAGGGTGTTATTGCTGCCCTTCGGTTCTTGACAGCTACAGAGCACCGTTTGGTGACCATCCGACTTGATTCAAAATTGGTAGTTGAACAGCTCAGCGGCCGCTGGAAAGTGAAGAGCCCCGAGATCAAGGAATTGGTCTTCGAGGCTAGTCAATTACTTGGGGCCTTCGACGTGAAGCTCGAGTGGATTCCAAGGGAGCAAAACACCTTCGCCGACGCTAACGCAAACGCCGCGTTGGACGATGGCGACTTTCATAGCGACGCGTCAGCTGTTCCGTTTTCTATTCTGCAGCCAAGAAGTATCCGAGCGCCTAGGCAAACAACGGAGCCGACAACCCTTGTAGTTATTAGGCACGGTAGCACCAAGAGCACTTCAGCCAATTTGATTGCCGGTGGTGATGGCGAGGATATCGGGCTAAGTGAAAAAGGCCTCAAGGAGGCAATGCTGTCTGCCGCCGCGGTTTCACCGCTGCTGCAGTTTTTTGACCTTCCGCCGGTGACATCAATAATCAACTCGCCTATGAAGCGGACCACACAGACAGCCGAGGCCCTGTCCGGCACTGAAGGGGTAGTGCTCGTTCCAGATGAGCGACTTAGAGAAATCGCCTTCGGGGAGTGGGATGGGATGTCCATGGACTCCATGGAGATTGAGTCAAGTCACGAGGTATCCAAGTGGCGAGCATCAACCAGCCAAAGACCTCCAGGGGGAGAGTCAGTCCAGGATCTAGAAAAACGCGTTTCAGAACTTGTGTCTGAAGCGGTTCTGGATAATCAGGGTCGCACCGTAGTCCTGGTTACGCACATGATGCCATCTAGGGTGATAGCCAAGTTGGCTCAACGGTCTGCGGATTCGACTTACTGGAACATAAATTTTGCACCAGGGGGCATAAGTATTTATCGGTTCTTTGGCGCTGGTTTCGTGGAAACATTCGCCATCAACTCTTGCGCCCATCTGATTCAGGGCTAGTCTTGGTTGCGAGATGGGTCGGCTGGACGGTCGCGGCATTGCCGAGGAACGTCCGGGCTCCAAAGAGCACGGTGGTGGGTAACGCCCACCTGGGGTAACCCAAGAGATAGTGCAACAGAAAGTAAACCGCCCCTCCGGGGGTAAGGGTGAAACGGTGGTGTAAGAGACCACCAGCGGATTAGGAGACTAGTTCGGCTAGGTAAACCTCACCGGGAGCAAGACCAAGTAAGAAGACGCTAAGGACTGCTCGTTTAGTCTTCGGGTAGGTCGCTAGAGCCACTTAGTAATTTGTGGCCGAGATAGATGGCCGTCAGTGCTTCGGCATTACAGAACCCGGCGTATCGGCCGACCCATCTCACTTTTATAAATACTGCACGGCCATGGTCGCGGCGCCGATGATGCCGGCGGCATTCTTTGTCTCAGCGGGCACTAATTGAGTTTTTACTTTTATGAAGGGGAAAAACTCTTCGTGTGACTTGCTTGCTCCACCGCCGACTATAAATAGGTCCGGGCTAAATAGCTTTTCAAGGTGCGTGAAGAACTTTTCTAGCCGCTTGCCCCACTGCTCTTGAGAAATTTGGTCGCGCTGAAACGCACCGTAAGACGCGTAGCTTTCAATGTCGATGTATTCACCAATATCTAAATGCCCGAATTCGGTGTTTGGGACCAATGTCTTATCAATAAATAGAGCCGAACCTATTCCTGTTCCAAGGGTCGCCAAAATTGTCACTCCACTTGCATTTCGTCCGGCGCCGTAGGTCATCTCGGCGACCCCGGCTGCATCGGCATCGTTCAGCACGTGCACTTTTCGATTGAGTGCAGCTGTAAGTAGGTCCTCTGCGCCAAAATCTATCCAGTTATTACTGATGTTGGCAGCAGACCTTGTAATGCCGTGGGCTACTACTGCCGGAAGGCAGACGCCAACCCTGGCATCAGACGGAGCCCTAAGTTGGTCTAGAAGATCCTTACAAACTGCTGCAACCGCGTCCGGCTCTCCGCCGTCGGGCGTTGGAATGCGTAGCCTTGTGGAGGCAAGCTCTCCGGTTGAGGTGTCGACCAGTGCCGCCTTAATCCCGGTGCCGCCTACGTCAATTCCTACTGCAATGGGTGTCATCTAAATCTCCGTAAGTATTTCTGGGCCGGTTTCGGTAATCAAAATTGTGTGCTCGAATTGCGCGGAGTATTTCTTATCCTTGGTTGTGATTGTCCAGCCGTCATCCCACATGTCCCAATCCTGAGAGCCGAGGGTAAGCATAGGCTCGATTGTGAAAATCATTCCGGGCTCAATTAGGTCCGTGTACAAAGGTTCGTCGTAGTGCGGAATTATCAAGCCGGTGTGAAAACTGGTTCCAACACCGTGACCGGTGAAGTCACGCACAACTCCGTAGTTAAATCTCTTGGCATAGCTCTCGATAGCCCGTCCAATGATATTGACTTCTCTTCCT
>Ga0209137_1000676_pt1 | contig 35376 bp, 29 predicted proteins | sample SaaInl5LU_22_DNA_FD_184642 | JGI IMG/M metagenome (GOLD analysis project Ga0209137, IMG submission 184642) | Marine microbial communities from expanding oxygen minimum zones in the Saanich Inlet - ESP_105LU_22_DNA (SPAdes) (version 2) | ecosystem: Environmental > Aquatic > Marine > Intertidal...
AATAATTACTCGTCGTTTCATAATGATTATAATTACGTGTTAGTTTATAACTGCATTTATCACAGTAAAATATTTTACAAAAACAACATGTCTTTTCATAATTATAAACATCATATTTATTACAATCACTACATAATTTCATATACTCCGTTATATATCTTGATACATATTTATCGAGCATTACTAGTTTGTTTATAATTATGTTTATATTATTATTATTATTCAAATGAAATATTTTATCGACCTATATTAAAACAATGGTAACATATATTCAATTACTTAGTAGATTCATAGAAAATATATCTCCACAAGTGTATTTTTTATTAGTAACAATATCGTATCTTATTTATATTATATCGATTATTGGACTTGCTTATATTGAACCGAAATATACGAAAACATTAAATACTATCATCCAATATTTTATTGCGGTTATCTTGTTTCTTCGTTTCAATCCTTTTCGGAAACATGTAATCTGTAATAAAAACGACCGCATCTTTATTTTAGCAAGTTCATTCTTTTTATTAGTAAATGATGAATTTACAAATTATGTTCGTTCCTGGTTTCAGAGAACTGTTTCTTTACTTGACAATATAAAAAATTATGAATTAGACATAGGGGGGACGTTCATTAATTAATATTAAATTATTCATAATATATAAAATACATCATTTTATATGTTTTCAATAAATGGCGGATATAAACAAAATATAGAGAGTAATAAAAAAACTCGTCCAAAGAAGGTACATAGTATTATTCCATTACATATATTTCAAACGTGGAAGACCACAAAAATGCCACCCTCTATGTTTGAAAATGTAAAATTGTTAAAAAGGCAAAATCCAGAATTTACACATTACATTTATGATGATAAAATGTGTCGTGACTTTATTGAAAAACATTTTCATAATGATGTGCTATACTCGTATGACAAACTAAGACCTGGGGCATATAGAGCCGATTTGTGGCGATATTGTGTTCTATATATACGCGGCGGAATTTATCTGGATATTAAATTTCACTGTGTAAATAATTTCAAATTAATTTATCTAACAGACAAAGAATATTTTGTTCGCGATAGAGACCATTGTGGTTCAATTGGTGTATATCAAGGATTTATGTCTTGCTTACCTAAGACGAAATTATTAAAGAACGCGATTGATACTATTGTAGAAAATGTAAAAAATAACAAATATGGATTTGGAGAATTGGATATTACAGGTCCTCATATGTTAAACGCTTTTTTCTATGGACCTATGGTTCATGACTTTGAATTAGGATTTCATGGAACTTATATTACACAAAATGATGAGTCTATCATAAGAGAATATCCACAATATAGAGATGACCAACAACAATTATTCGATGACGCAGTTATTTTAAACCAACATGATAAATATTATAAGACATATTGGAACGAGAAAGATGTATATAATTATCCGGTATTAGACAGTGATCAAACAATAGACCTTAATAAAATTGTTACACAAAATATATATTATAAAAATCAACCCTTATTTGCCGGAACACCTACTATTATTGAAGTACCAGGTAACCAATATATAGTAAATGTTCGTTGGGTCAATTATAGTTATAATGATGATGGAAGTAAAACAAACATTCCAAAGCAATGGGTTTCACTGAATTCACGGTTTGTATTGAATGGCAAATTTCAGAAGATCACAAATGAGACATTCTTAGAAGAACAATTTTCGAACGAAAAAAATTATTTTGGCATGGGTCTAGAAGATATACGGATATTTCATTATTCTGATCGATATTTTTATATTGCAAGTTATTTTGACGAACGACGAAAATTAACTTCAATCAGTAGTTATTTTTATGATATTCATAGTAAGAATTATAAACTAAAACGAAATATTATTAAACCTGAAATGTACGATTTAGATAATATCAAATTATATGAAAAAAATTGGGCTTTGTTTGAATATAAGAAAAAAATTTGCGTTGTGTATAATTGGTATCCTTTACAAATTGGACGTATGTATTACTTGAAAAATTCAATGAATGTTACTGAAAATAAGTATGATATGCCCGACTTCTTCAAAGAAGTCCGTGGTTCAAGTTGTGGTTATCAAAAAAATGATGAAATCTGGTTTGTTGCCCACAAAGCACAAAGTTATGGAAATGAACAAAACAATATATGTTATCATTATCAGCATTTTTTTGTCATTTTTGATTTGGATATGAATTTACTTCGCTATTCAGAATTGTTTAAATTAGGACAATGTAAAGTTGAATTTTGCACAGGTCTTATTGTGAAAGATGACGAAATTATATTGTCTTACAGTCTAATGGATACGCAAAGTGTCATATCGATTTATAGCATGGACTATATAAAAGGCAAACTAAAATGGTATGAACATATTTAAACCCTATACGCATTATTATTTTTTGTATTTATGAAAATAATAACATAGTATATAATGCCAATTATTGATAAATATAAAACCATCTTTATTCATATACCAAAAACTGCCGGTACATCTATTGAGCACACGTTAATTGATTACTCGCTAAATCACAGAGGTGATCTGAGAAATTGGTATGGTAAAGTTCAAGGTTATGAATTAGATCATTCTACGATAAAATTCATGAAACAACATTGTAATCATTACAATGACTCCTATTTAAAATTTTGTGTTGTACGAAATCCATATGAACGGTTGGTATCTGAATATAATTACTGCAAACGATATTTTTCACGTTTCGTTAAAAACACGACTACGTTTCGCGAGTTCGTTTTATTTTTAAAAGATCATTTTCAATATGTATTAGATAATGAAGAAAAACGTCATTTTCAAATTAGTCATTATTTACCGCAACATAAATTTACACATATAAATGGAGAATGTGCTATGGATTTTGTCATGAAATACGAAACATTATCTCAAGATTGGACTCAGTTATGCAATAAATTAAACATTGATCTTGACTTATTAAAAGTGGATCAAAATAGTTCGCAACATAAGTACAATTATATGGATTATTATGATGACGAGTTAAAAAACATCGTTTATGAATTATATAAAGAGGATTTTACTATTTTTCAATACAAAAAATAGAATGATATGTCACCAACTTGTGCGAATTATTCTTTTCTTGGACAACAGGTTATAAAATAGATCTGATTATAGTAATTTTATTTTAAAATCCATGATGAAAATCCCTTATATTGTCTGTTTATAAAATAGGTTGTCCAAGAAACACCTACATACCGTTTCATGTAAATACCATGTTTTTGCACCCTTAAAACTTTAAATGGGATAATTATATCTTTCAATATATATATGAATAAACCTTACGAAAAAATTTTTGTAATAGGATTTAACAAATGTGCGACATCAACCATACATCATTTATTTCAAATAAATAATCTATCTTCTTATCATCAAGGTACAAAATATAAGATACAAAAATGGACGGACGTTTTTGATAAATATACATGTTTTTCAGATATAGTGTTCACTATAGACATTATAAAAAATTTAAACAAAACAAATCCAAATTCGTTGTTTATATTAAATACAAGAAAATTAAACAAATGGATTATAAGTCGGTTTGAACATGGTGTTCGGGGTTATTTAAAAGATGGAAAGCATGGTTATTATCCTTATTCCGAAGATAAAATGATATCATGGATTAATCAAAGAAAAGAGTATTATAGAGATGTTTTAGAATATTTTAAAAATACACCTGATAAATTACTTATTATTAGTATTGAAAACCATAATTGGGAAAATTATCTCAGAGAAAAACTCAATTTAAAAGTTAAAATAAAAGATTCAAAAAATGTACATAAAAAATCTAAAGAATATTCGTCAATTTGTAATTTAGTTAATAAAACATTTGATAAATTAGGGTATAGTACTAATACACAAAATCAATTGTTATTAGATGATGAATATTTAAATATTTATGATAATAATTTTTCATAGTTTATGCTATATACTCTTTCAAAAACTTAAGGAAACCTTTTTTGAAAAACGTTGTGTATAGTTTGTCCCATTTAAAGTTCAAGGGTTTAAAATAATATTATTTTAAATATAATCGCATTTTTTCACAACATATTGATGGTTTTCTTGGACTATTTGAAATGGTTTTCCGCATCCGTAAATCAGATTCTCCTCTGTTACTTTGTCACATACTTCTTTTGAACTATGTGGGTCTAGTTGTTTTCCATTTTTTTTGTATATACCGTGACGAAAAATGCCGCAGTTTAATTTTTCCATAATAAAAGCGCTTTCACAATGCGGACAATATAATATTGGTTCCATTATATTATTACTCTTATTAAATTATCTAAAAAGATTATCATTTTTTATCTATGGATGATCTAATACAACATGAAAAAGCAAACCCAGAGTTAGAAAATACATTGAATATTGACGAAATATTGGAAGCTGCTGAACATGTTGATCGCGATTATATTGAAAATTGTTCATTAAAAACCATTTCACAAGAAATAGTTGATTGCTTACAAAATGAAGATATCCAACCAGACATGATCCACAAGTATTGTCAAAGTCTTCTTCAATATAAATATATTGATTTTGTGCATCATATACATAAAGGAAAACATATACGATGGATACGCAACGGAAAATTAACAAATGGGGGTATAATTGTCGATATCAAATTTTTGGAAAATGGAACCCATATATTATGTAAAAATCACAATAGATTTATTCAATATAAATTTGACGACTGTATTTCATTTCAAAAACTCACTCCTCAAGAATTACTGATTTTACAAATAAAAGATCAGTTATGAACGTTTTTTCAAGGTTTGATTTTTCACAGACGACCGTTTTTTTCGCGTGTGTATTTTCACTAATTTGTATTTGTAAAATTTTTGAATACACTGTAATATTTTCTTGGAAATGTTTATATCGATTGTCTTATTTTCGTTACTTTTGCTTACATCTGTAATATTGTAGTTTTTTTCTTTGTAATAGTTGTTTATTTCATCACGAAGATCAATTGTATTATCACATTTCTTCTGAAAATTATCAAAAAAAATATTGATGATCGTAAAACGACTTAAATCAATATAAAACGGTTTCGGTTGTAAATAGTACACATAGCGATGTTTCATCTCTGTATATTCTGTGTTATCTATAAAACACAATTCCGTCTTTTTAGGTAATTGAACACAATGTAAGAAGTCATAATATGTTTTCTCTCCGGTCGTTCGTTTATTTTCAAGGATTTTACCGTTAATTTTGAATGCCCGAACAATATTCGTAAATAACCCAGCAATATTCCATTTTTCTTCTATATATTCACTAAGGTGCGTAGTCCATGTAATTGGAACACAAGTATTGTTGGTGTAAATATATACACTTGTCAAAGAATCCAATTGTTTTTTGTGTAAATATGTAAATATGACATCGATTCCGTAGCGAAACACTTGCGGAAATAAATCCAATAAATAAAACAAGCATTCTTTTTCATTTTGAAAGAATGTACAGTTCTTTTGTTTTTCGAGTATTTCAATAAATTGAAACAAAATATATATTTCTGAAAAATGCCCAATTGTTTCATCCAGATCAAATACAAATACTTTCATGTTTTTTTTTTCTTTTTTATGTAATTTTAAACCTTTGCCCTTGTAAATTTTGACATGTGTATTTTCCATGGTTACACTATTCAGATATTATGTAAAACACAATGATTTTACGTGTTTCACCATTATGTTGCAAAGTTCATCTTTATTTTGTCATCATTCTTTTGTTTCTATGAAAAGAAGTAATCCAAAAACGGGTGTCGCATAGGATCTGAAAAACAAAATTGAATACTTTATTATCTATTTTATATACAGGTAGATGAAAAAAAGAATTAGTGAATATGAGTTATCCTACAAAAAAAGTACTGATACAGATGTGTCGAGACCATAAACTTAATGGTTACGCAAATAAAAGCAAAAGTATGCTTATTGAGTTACTCAAAAAGCATGGTATTAATATTCCTGTGAACCCGGATAAAGTCAAAACCTCTCTCGACGATCCCTACACGGAGGACGTGTTGAAACAACAATACGGATTACATAGAGACTATGTTCTTGGAAGAATTAGAACAACTGCCCAAATGTCGATTAAAGTTCGACTACCTTCCATTCCGGAAGATATTTCCGAGAACATAATTAAGTTCATTCTCCATTTCAAATTGAACGATACCACGTCGAGGTGGAACTGTAAAAAAGGCGATTTACATTCGGAACAAGAGGGATGTCAGGAATGCAAATGCTTTACTAGTGACGGTCCTATCTCCTTTACACCATCCTCGTCCTGGAACGTCATTTATTTTCTTGACGCAAGAGAATGGTTAAACGACCGGTTTGTTTTGTATCGATGCAATCTACAACGGACATCGCCCGAGTGGGCGAGCATTAGAGTAAATAAACATCAAACATTCGAAGACCAAGCAAAGCAGGGACGACGTCCGCGTCTTGGTTGGAAAAGTCTCTTTACCGAAATCGAACCACATACCACAAAGGTATTTGACGGTTCATTCAATGACATCTTTACTCCTTCTTTTGAAATAATGGAATAAGTCTATTGGCAATTAGACATACAACTGGTACAGATACCGCATTTCCAGCAAGTTTATATAGATTTGTATCACTTAGAGTTGGTAGTTTATATGACAATGGAAATCCTTGAAGATTAAAACACTCCCGCGGAGTTAATTTACGAACACCTTTTGAATCGAGAATAAGAGGGACGTTATGTCCTCCTCCGCCCATATTTGCGGTTAATGTAGGACATTCATTACTTTTATTCTCTCTTACATATACTCGTCTATATTGATATACTGTATCTTTTTTTACTACACCTTCCTTGACAATATTCCATGTACTCGATTTATTAGTATAATAGTATTTTTCAGGGACATTCTTTTCAAGAAATTCAGAAACCTTCTTTTTCTCTATTTTTGGAAAATCTAAACTAAATTTATCAAATATTTCCTTTGATTTTAGACAAACAATGTAAATTCGTTCCCTGTGTTGTGGAATGCCTGTAATATCTGATGTATTTAACACTTTATAACATATATGATAACCCCTCTTTTCAAGATTACTTTTAATGGTATTAAAAGTTTTTTTTTCGTCGTGTGTTAAAATATTTTTAACATTTTCCAATATAACGCATTTGGGTTGATGATGGTCAATGATAGATAATATTTTCCAAAAAACATTTGAGCGTTCATCTTTAAATCCTTCTTGAAGACCAGCAACGCTAAATGGTTGACATGGAAATCCTCCAGTTAATATATCATGAGGAGGTATATCCTCGTTTTTAATTTCATTTAGATCATTGAGTGTCAATTTATGATCAAAGTTTTCGTCGTAAATATCCTTAGAATGTTTTACCATATCATTTCCAAATACTACATTCACATCATTTGTAGATTGAAATGCTAAAGTAAATGCTCCCGTTCCAGCAAATAAATCAATCATCCTTAGTTTATTTGTCACCAATGGAGTCTGACCAGGTTTCGTTTGTTTAACAATCATATTCTGTGATTCGAGTTTAGAATGAATAAGTTCAATTAATTGTGATTTATTTTTTGTACTGCAATTTGCAATACCTAGTTGCTTGCACTTTTCTAATAGTTGTGATTTATTCATTTTCGAAGTATCCATTTGTTCGACAAGATTAATTATAGTATTCATTTCATTATTGTTTAAATCAATTTTTTCTTTCATTCAAGTAATGATTATTCAATCGTTTGTCTATTTTGAATCATAAAAAATATAACGAAGAATTCATATAGAAACTATTCTTTTATACGAATTATAATGGACCGCGTTCAACAACTCGAAAACACCCAAAAAGAATGCCTGGAATTGTTTCGCAAAAAAAATAAAGATTATGGAGACGCATTTGCCAAATTCGGAGTAATTGGTGTCTTAATGCGCATAGAAGATAAAATTCAACGTTCCCTTTCCATTACAAAAAATGGTGTTCAATTAATCAACGATGAATCGTTAAAAGATACACTTATGGATTTACACAATTATGCGGCAATGGGAGTCATGTTATTAGACGAAGAAACGGAAGATATTACCATGAATACATTATATGGTCGAAATAAAAAATAAGAAACAGTTGATTAGGTGGTTAGTTTATATTTGGACCAACTAATTGATTTTCCATTATTAATGGGTTGTTTTTCAGAATTATGCTCTTCATCCAAAGCATCAGCACGCTTCACAGCTGAATCTAAATAGAGTTCTTTTAGAATATTTCCTACACGTACCGAACCTTCTTGTTGATCCATTTGTCCGTCTTCGATTAATTTCAATACAATAAGAAGTTTGGACATAATCGTAATATTAATCTCGTCTTTCATCATACGGCGAAAAATGTCTGTATAATTGTCATACAAAAATTGACATTCCACTTGAACAATGTTGAAAAATTGTTCGGGAGAACTTGTTCTCAATGATGCGTGTTCTTCTTTCAATTGCTCCATTTTTCTAATATTTTCACGAATTTTTGAACTGTGTCTTAAACGCTGAATTGTATCCGTATTATCAACATAATCCATTTCGTTCATCAAATTCTTGAGATTTAGACGTTCATCATTGGTTAAAGATGCCATTTTATAAACGAGTATAAATCGTTCCTTTTATGTATTTTGTAAGTTTTATAATATATAGTAAAATAGTATTATATAGTAATGGAAAAAGAACAAATAAATGTAAAAAAAACGATAGATAATCCATCACCCGAAAATTTAGAATCGATTATGAAAAAATATTTCATTCCACCGCAAACCATAAATTATATGAAATGGGGACAATCGTTTATGATTATTCTACTGTTTGGGTTCATGTTAATTGGTATTCTATTTGCGTATATCTACGCAAATTATACCGATTTCCAAACGCGTATAAGTGTAATCACAAACGCATATATATTTGGTAAAAATCCAGAATTAGAATTTAGAAAATATCTGAAGAATACACAAGGCGAATTAATCTCGGCAGTAATGAATGATATACAATCTTCCAGTACAAATCTGGAAACAATTAACGCACGTCTTGATAGTGCGGCATCACGATTAAGTAATAAAGTTCAAACGGATGTTCCCGACAAGTATGCTGAAACTAATAGTTTAGGAATTTCTATACAAAAGAACATCGCACAATTACGCGATACAGTTTCCAAATTAGCCGGATCGTTTGTTTTAGGTAATTACATAAAAGACGGTGCTATTAATACGGTAAAATAATTACATTTTATACATTCACTATAAAACGTAAAAACGTGGTTATATAGTATAATGACAATACAATCCTATGTTCCCATCCACTATTTTACATATAACCGACCTGAATATTTTGGCGCGGTTCTTATATTCATCATGTTTTCCATATTTTATGTTATGTTATATTTCGCATTCAAATTTGAACTATATAACCGACAAGAATATTGCGATCCCATGTTTTATTATGGTCGTCCATGTAACAATGAATATTCAAAAATGCTTTTATTTAACGATAAATTCTTAAAATTCAAACAAGAATATTACGATTTGGTCGCAAAATACAATGAAAAAACAAATAGTTATGAAGGCGTTCGAGAAAATACAAGTGAAAATAAAAAAAACGTAGAAGATGCCGAAGAAAATATTGAAGATAATTTAGAAAGTAATCGTAATTTTGGAAAAACAACAATGGAAGAAATTCAAAAAATTACTTCTATTTCAAATTTAATTACTACCAAATATTTAGGAAATATACAATCTGTGTTGTCAAATGTACAAAATGCCCCAAAATATGTCTTGGATAATTTACAATCATTGTCTACAGAGTTAGGAAAATTACGAAACGATATTCAAAAAACGGTTGTAAATCCGGCATTTAAAAAATATACCGCACCTTTAGAAAAATTATATCGCTCTTTAACAATTCTTGATGAAACAACCATGCCTTATACAAAGCATTCATAAAATGTATTCCATAATTGCGAAACAGATTTTCTCATGAACATATATATATATATTCATATGAAATCCTTTGGAAGATTATCTACTACATTATTGGTTGTCATGATCGGTTTAGCCGTAGTTATTATCCTATCAACATGTCTATCATGTAAAACAGTAGTTGCGTACAATGCCGACCTCAACTATTCTCGTTTAGATAAGGAAGGATTTACACCACTTAATTATGGTAGTTATCACGATAATGGCGCGATCGATATGAAAGATCGGAATTTAATTAACAGCAATGCTAGTGCTCCTACTGCTCAACGAGTAAAAAATATGACTGGTTTATTCGGTCCTCAAGATTTAAATCAAAAGTTAGATAGTTTCTTGGATTCAAAGGGCGATTTGACAGAGCAGTGTATGTTAAATTCAAACGGTATGAGCAATTCTCAAGGATATTTGTGCCTTGACCAAAATCAGATTAACTTATTGAAAACACGTGGTGGAAACCAAACTCCTTGTAATAAATGTTAAGAAAAAGTAGTCTCGCATTTTGAGCAATAAACAATTGTTTTTGATCTATCCGGATCAATATCAATTAAATCTTCTACTAATTCATGCTGACAATAGGTTTCAATGTAGATTCGCACTTTTTTGTATATATCCATAAAAAAAGAACATTCTTTTTTCTCGGATGATGCTTCTTGTTCCAGTAAATTGCGTATAACAACCATTGTATTCATATGTTGATCATCCATTGTTATTACATTATAAACAATAAACTTTATATGAATTTTTTAAATATACATTGCCAATATGCTTTGGTTGGGTGCTTCAAATTCAATTAATTTTTCAATATGCTTCATTGTTACTGTGAGGGGAAATGTAATTTCTAAATCCAATTCCTTTCCAAACAGGTTCTTTTCGGGTTTCATTAGACGGAATAAATTGAGTTTCGTGTGGATAATTTCCAAACAACGTTTCAAATTACGAACACCTTTCTCGCCTTTCATAATGGAGTCGTTACCAATGATCTCCTCCAATGTTTCGTCTGGAATAATGATATCTCCATCATTAAACGCAACTTGCTGGCGAATCTTTGGAAGCAAGAAATCGTTGGAAATCACCATCTTCTCCTTCTTTTCGTATCCATTTGTCATAATACGATACATACGATCTCTCAAAATGGGATTCACTGCCGACTCATCATTGTAACTGAAAATGAACAAACACTTGCTCAAATCGAAATGAATTTCCGAGAAATACTTATCATGAAATTCACTGTTTTGAGATGTATCTGTCAAATGAGTCAAAATTCCAATGATCTCTTCACCACGTGGTGTATCACTGACTTTATCTAATTCATCGAAGTAAATCACGGGATTCATACACTTACTTTCCATCAAGATTTGGACAATACGTCCCCACAAACTCCCTTCGTATGTATATCCGTGACCTTCCAGGAAACTTGAATCGCCCGTACCACCGAGAGCAATAAACGCAAATTCACGACCTAGAATTTTACTAATACCCTCTTTGACAAGGGATGTCTTGCCAGTTCCAGGAGGTCCTTTAATCGCAATTGCTGTACCAAGTGCTTCAGGATTCGTGATCCATTGCCCAATCATTTGCATAATTTGCATTTTCGCACCATCCAGACCATATACACATTCGTCCAATTGTTTTTTCGCATTTTCCATGAAATCGCTACATTTATCGATGCCATCATGAATATTCACATCAAGACTCTTATGTACTCCAAATGGAATACGCATAAAACCATCCACCCATGTTTTCAATTTAAAATATTCAGGATCACCGACTTCCATGGAACGTAACATATTGACCTTTTGCATGACAGTTGCCTTAAACTTGGGGGGAATATTGCTATCCAATAGTGTAAGACGATAAGGTTTTTTAATACTAATATGCTCATTGATTTCCTTCAGTTCTTTGATCACGCGCAATTGTTCCTTATTTGACAACTCCTTTTTGAAATACTCAATTTCGCCAGTCTTATTCTCATCTTCACCCTTGATCATTTTATAATATTTCTTCGCATTCCTCAAACGCGTCTTTTTTACCAATTTACGAATAGAATTGCGACAATCTTCAACCGCATTTAACAAAATCTTGTTCTTGGGTTGCTTGTCTAATTTCTCAGACAAATGCTTTCGCAATTCTACCAATTCGGTATATTCTTGTTCCACATCTCCTATTTCCGAATTTTCGGATTTCTCACTCTTGTTGTGCTTCTTCTTATTCTTGTTGCGTTTTTCCTCCCTATTACGCTTTTTTTGAACCGCACTAGGAACGGGAATCATCTCGTAATTTTCACGCATAAAGGTCTTTTCGTCATCGCTATTACAATCTTCGTCATGATCATCGTCAATTGCCTGTTGATCTTTCAACTCTTCGGGATTTTGACCTCCACCACCGAGCGCTGAGAAGATTAGATTGGCTGACATTTTCTGAATATCTTCATCATCAAGTTCTTCTTCGTCCTCATCTTCGTCATCGTAATATTCTTCGTCATCTGTCTCCCAGTCTTCATCTTCAGATTCTTCACTTGACGACTGATACTTACGCGACTTAGTCCGCGGTTTCTCCTTTGGTTTGGTGGTTGGTTTATTATTCTTTTTACTATTCTTTTTCTCCTTTTCATCCTTCTTTACCTTTTTATTAATATAGTTTGATGGAAACAATGTAGCAATTGTTTTACGCAATTCACGTGGATCAATATTCGAACCATCATCTTCCTCATATTCACTATTTTCATCATCTTCCGATTCTTCCTCATCATCAGAAGAATCCTTTTTAGCCGATTTTTTTTTGTGTTTCGGTTTATATTCAGAATCCTCTTCAGAATCCTCCTCCATTTCTTCATCGCTGTCATAATATTCCAACCAAACATTCTCTTCTTCTTCACTTTCGGAATCAGAATCCTTTGACCTTCTCTTTTTTTGAGAACGGGTGTTGTACTTATCACTGGATTTTCTAGGCATACTTCGAAATTATCTATTGTTATGAAGGATTGTTTATTTCCTTTCTACAATCAATTTTATATTTACACAAAATTGATTCCAAATATAGTAAACGAAACAATATAAAATATACATCATTATATTATAGTAAACATGCCACAATATTCAAACAAGGATAAATATGAATCGCCTTCGCGAATTATTGGTATTCAATTTAGTATGTTGTCACCAGAAGAGATTCGAAAGAACTCTGTGGTCGAAATCACATCTGGAGACACATATAACAATAATAAACCGGTTGTTGGTGGATTGTTTGACCCGCGAATGGGTGTATTGGAACCTGGACTTATTTGCCCTACAGACGGTTTGACCTATATTGATACACCTGGTTATTTTGGTCATATTGAACTTGCTCGTCCAGTGTTTTCCATTCAACATATTAAAGACATTTTAAAAATTTTACGTTCTATCTGTTTCAAATGTAGCAAACTTCTTATTAACAAAAACCAACATAATCATATATTATCGCGTTCAAATGGATCACGCTGGGATTATGTTTCCTCTATTACTTCCAAAACAATCAAACGTTGTGGTGATCAAAACGATGACGGATGTGGATGTAGGCAACCCGATAAAATTAAATTGGAAGGTATGGCAACAATATGTGCCTCGTGGGACAACATTGATACAAACGAAGAAGGAGGTGATCAAAAGGTCACTATGAAACTGACTCCTGAAATTGTATTGAAAATTTTCAAGCGTATTTCAGACGATGATATCTCATTCATGGGATTCAGTCCTGTTTGGTCACGTCCAAGTTGGATGATTATCGAAGCACTACCGGTGCCACCACCCGCGGTGAGACCGTCTGTAAAGCATGATGCACAACAGAGAAGTGAAGACGATTTGACACATATTTATCGTAATATTATTAAAACCAATGGTATTTTGAGAGAGAAGTTATCCAATAATGACACGCATCCCAATGTAACAGAAGGATGGTACACCATTCTTCAGCATTCGGTTGCTATGATTGCGAACAACAAGATTAAGGGTGTTGCCCCCATGGCACAGCGTTCAGGTCGTCCTCTACAGTGTATTTCTGGAAGACTGAATTCAAAGAATGGACGTATTCGTGGTAATCTTATGGGAAAACGCGTGGATTTCAGTGCTCGTTCTGTCATCACTGGTGATCCAAACTTGTCCGTAAAGCAGTTGGGCGTACCTCTCAAAATTGCCATGAATATTACCAAACCGATATTAGTGAATGATCGTAATCGTGATTTCTTGACGAAATTGATTCAAAATGGTCCAGAAGAATATCCAGGTGCCAAGATTTTAGAGAGAGCAAATGGGCAGAATGTTTCTCTAAGAAATGTTGATCTCGAAACCATCGAATTGAAAAATGGCGATATTGTTCATCGTCATATGATGGACGGCGATGCGGTTTTGTTTAACAGGCAACCTTCTCTTCATAGAATGTCTATGATGTGTCATATTGTCAAAGTCATGAAAGTTGGCGACACCTTTCGTATGAATGTCGGTGACACAAAACCATACAATGCTGATTTTGATGGTGACGAAATGAATATGCATATGCCTCAAAATGTGTTAGCCGAAACAGAACTTCGTGAATTAGCCGCCATTCCGTATCAAACCATTAGTCCAGCCAGTAATTCTCCCATTATTGGTATTTATCAAGATTCACTATTGGGATCTTATCGTTTGACACGTGAGAACATTAATTTCACTCCCCGAGAGGCCATGAATTTACTCATGATGTGTAATGATGTAAAACCTGATGAATTTCAGGGGAAAAAGATGGTGAGTTCATTCGAAGTTCTCAGTCAAATTATGCCCCCTATGACCATGGTTTACAAAAACGACAAGACCTACAAAGAAGGTGTCGATGATTATGCAACTTCCAATAACGTATTGGAATTACGCAATGGAAAATTGTTACGAGGTCAATTGGATAAGTCGGTTATTGGTTCTACTACAAAAGGTCTTCTTCATCGCGTCAATAATGATTTTGGCAACATGGCATGCGTCAATTTCAATGATAACCTACAAAACATTGTGACAGAATACTTGAAAACAAGTGCGTATAGTGTAGGTATTAGTGATTTGGTTGCGAATAAATCGACACAATCGCAGATTTTAACTGTAATCGCAAAACAAAAAGCCGAAGTACAGGAACTTATTGGTCGTCTCCATTTGGGGGTCTTTGAAAATAACACGGCAAATTCAAATAATGCTGAATTTGAAACGTCTGTTAATAATATTCTGAACAAGGCAACCGAAGAAGCAGGCAAGATCGGTCGTGAAAGTTTGGATCCAAACAATCGTTTCTTGATTATTGTCAATTCGGGTTCCAAGGGTTCGCCTATCAACATTTCTCAGATGATTTCTTGTTTGGGACAAACCAATGTAGATGGTAAGCGTATCCCATATGGATATGAAGGACGTACATTGCCTCATTATCACAAGTTTGACGATAGTCCAGGTGCGCGTGGATTTATTGAAAACTCGTATATTTCCGGATTAACCGCACCCGAATTATTCTTCCACGCAATGGGTGGTCGTGTTGGTTTGATTGATACTGCTGTAAAAACATCACAAACTGGATATATTCAACGAAGATTGATTAAAGGATTGGAAGATCTGAAAGTTGAGTATGATATGACTGTACGTAATAACAAGGGTAAAATTATTCAATTTACTTACGGAGATGATGGTTTCGACACGACACGTATTGAGAACCAAGTATTACCATTGGTCGGTTTAAGTGTAGAAGACATTTATATGCATTATGATATTATTGGCGTAAATGACCAACAAAGTGAATTATTGAATGTATATAATCGCGGTGCGACTTCAAGACTTCGTAAGCAACGTGCTCAAACCATTGAAAAATGTAAGGATTATATTGGGAAGATGTTGGAATATCGCGAATCCATCGTAGAACACGTTTTCAAGTATAAAAACGAAAATGCCATTTCCATGCCAGTATCATTCAAAAATATTATTACTACTGTACAGGGACAACTCGGATTGAATTCAAACTCAATTGTCGATATTACCCCTCTAGAAGCATTTGAGTTAATTGAAGACAATTTCAAGAAAATGTCTCAAATGGTATATGCTCCATTAACTAAACTATTCGAAGTGATGTATTATTATTATCTTTCACCTAAGGAGTTACTTGTGAAGAAGCGATTCCATCGCAAAGGTCTAGTTCTTCTTTTGGAAACAATTGGTTTGAAACATCGCGAGGCATTGGTTCATCCCGGTGAAATGGTGGGTGTCATTGCCGGTCAGTCTATTGGAGAACCCACTACACAATTGACACTCAATACCTTTCATTTATCGGGTGTATCGAGTAAATCGAATGTAACTCGTGGTGTTCCTCGTATTGAAGAAATTTTGAGATTAACCAAAAACCCAAAGAATCCTTCTCTAACCGTATATTTGAAACCAAACGAAGAAACTGAACAAGACAAGGCAACTATGTATGCCACTATGATGGAACATACGAAATTGATCAATATTACAAAATCAGTACAAATTCATTTCGAACCAAACAAACAGACTTCAAATATTGATGATGACCAGATCTTCATGGATCAGTTTTATGAATTTGAGAAAATGGTCAATGAATGTATGGATCCAATTGACATTCCTGAAATAAATGATCAACTTCAATCCAAATGGTTGGTACGTCTGGAACTCGATCAAGAAACCATGTTAGATAAAAATATTACTTGTGACGATGTTCATTTCGCAATTACAAATAGTCATTATGGAAATGATATTCAATGTGTATTTTCAGATTACAATAGCGATAAATTGGTCTTCCGTATTCGTTTGAATAGTACAATTTTGAGTAAAAACAAAAAGAAGGGCGTTGCTGAAACCCTTGATCAATCCGATGACATTTATTTATTGAACAATTTTCAAGAAACGTTGTTAAACAATATTGTATTACGTGGTATTAATAATATTGACAATGTGATTGCGCGCAAAATTCAGAACTCGGTGAAAAAGGTAGAGTCTATGCCGGTTATCAAAAAGGGTGTATATGACGTCATTGACGATAAAGACATGCCCGTTAAGAAAGATGACGGCAAATATGTGAAAAATGATATTTGGGTTCTTGATACAACAGGCACCAATCTACTACAAGCATTGGCACTTGATTATGTCGATCCCACTCGGACAATGAGTAATGATATTCGCGAAGTGTTTAATATTTTGGGCATTGAAGCCGCACGTCAAATGATTTATATGGAAATGATGGATGTGATGGAATTCAGTGGTGTCTATATTAATTATCATCATTTGGGATTACTATGTGATCGTATGACATGTAATCATAACCTGGTTCCGATTTTCCGTTCAGGATTGTTGAGTGATGACGTAGGACCAGTTGCCAAAGCAACCTTTGAGGTCCATACTGAAGTGTTATTAAATGCAGCTAGACATGGCGATTTCGATCATATGCGAGGAGTATCCGCAAATGTCATGTGTGGTCAATTTGGCAATTATGGTACAGGTGCTTTCCAGGTGGTTCTTGACATGAAGGAAATGGAGAAACTTGATGCGTTCGATGTAGATGTAAGTAGTGTTCAAGAATCCATCGAAAAGGGTTTCGAGAAACGCGGAACGATGGGCGACTGTAGTAAATCAGATATTGCTATTCAAAATAATATTGCGAATATTTCCAAAGACAAAACGGGAAATGTCTGTGATGATGGATATAATATTGGATTTTAAATCTAGCGTGTAAAATAAATGTTTCAATGTAATAATAAGAATATTTTTTATTCTTATTATTTTACCTGGTTTGCTTGACATTCCTTAAGTAATATCACTTAATCATTTCACAACACTTGGAAATGTAAATTGATAAGTGCGTCTTTTGATCCAAACCAATTTTGGAGTATATGAATTCAATATTGTTTTCCAGTTACCATTAACGAGTTTTTCTATACCAATGCTATCAATACGAATACCATCGTTACCAACGTCAATGTATAATCCGTCTAATTGTTGGTTGTAGTCTGTTGTGAATTCTAGATAATAAGTTTTTTTTTTGTCAAAATATTTGCCTGTTACATTAACAATATTCGTTACTCGTTTATTATTCTTTGTTAAATATATATACTTTACTGCGCCTGATCCGTCCCATTGTTGAGATCCAACTCTGAATTTCAATCTAATTTTTTTGATGCAATTATATCTACCATCTATTCTATCTTGTAGAAATTTCATTTCAAGTTCTTGTCTTCCAATATCGTTTTTCAATTTATCAATGATGCCTTGATTTTTACCATTCAATGTATTGCAATTGGATATCTTTGTATTTAAATCTGTAACGTTGGTCTGTATTTTAAAAATTTTTTTATTTACTTCCCCAATAGTTTTCTCGGTTTGATTATAAACAAATAATTTATCTTTTAAATCATCGATTTCGTCCTGATATTTTTCAATTTGAATGTTTATCAAATCGATTTCTCCCTTTGTTCCACGAAATTCTTTCAATGCCTCTTCTAATATTTCAATCTCTTTTTTTTGCTCATTTAATTGTTTGTTTAACGTATCAGTTGATTCTTTCGTTCCCGAATAAGAATCTAACTGAACTTTTATAATTTCTAATTCTTTTTGATTTTTTCCTAATGCGTTCCAACAATTTGCATCGTTACCATTGCCATCCTCTTGAGAAAAATTATTATGTATATCAATTTGCTTCGATTCATCGTTACCACCTTGTATTTTTAACAAATCTACTAAACTATCAACCCCTTTTACATCTACATTGTATTGTTCATAATTTTCAGTATATATATTTATAAACTCAAATGTGATATATAAAATAAAGGAAAATATAAGTGAATATATCACATATGATGGCGATTTATGTTTTATAAAAACTCCTGGACTACATAAAACTGCCAGTGCAAATATATATAATGAAGATGTCAATTTCATGTTTTACTATATATTAAAACCTGAAAAAAAATTGAAATAAATTAACAATATGACCGGTTTTGTAATTGTAGTTCCTGATTTGATATTGTTTTCACATTATTATTGAATGTCTGTTGTAATGTATTCATTTCGGTCGTTAATATTGGAGTGTTTCTATTACATGTTGCCGAATCTATTCTTAGTAAATCCTCTTGTTTTTCCATTTTTTCTAACTCCGCATTTAATTTTTTTAATGAGTCGTCAGTACCATCAAATGCCAACATTTGTTTTTGTAACGATTCTAATTGATCTTTATAAGTATTGAATTGTTTTGTTAAATTATCTAGAGAGTTTTGGTCACCTTGGTAAGCCTCTTTTTGACGTTGTAATGTTAATATTTTATCTTTATAATCAATGACAGTTGCGTTCAATTTGTCTATATTCTCTATTGAACCATCGTAACTGTCTAATTGAAGACGCAATGTTTCAATATCTTTTTGTGTTTTACCTAAAGCAGTCCAGCATTTTGCACTAGCGTCTTCTGTACCTTTAACTTCATTTTGAATATCGATATTCGTTTGATTTTGTTGTTTATGTGAGTCAATTAAATTTACTAAATGGTCGATTCCTTTCATTGATAATGTAGCTTGTTCAAAAGATTCTTTGTCACCATTCACTAAACCAAACGTATTATACAAAAGCACACTAAAGAGTAGTCCGTGTGCTATATATGTCATTATATTCATTTTACTTTTTATGAAAAATCCTGGACTACACATAATATAGAGTGCAAAAACATATATATACGTTATTAGTTTCATCTTTAATATATATTTAAGGATGAAAAAATTTTACCTACAATAATTCTTTTATTGTGGTTTTCGAATCGTATTATCAATAACAACAGTCGTAGTATCCGTTTCTTCGCGGTTGTTTCCGAATAAAGTAGCTAAATTACTCAATCCATTCATCTCAAACTCGACATTTGTGTTTTCCATTGATTCGTGCAAACCTTCTTTACATATTCTATCGTATGTAAAATAAAAAATAATGATAAAAAGAGTGTTGTGTAACATGGATCCAAATTGTATATCATATGAAATAAATACATTCGGTGTCAATACAATAAATAAGGCACATACATAAATGAACGATAAGATTTTCATTATATATTTACTCATGAAAATATCGAATTATATATTATTCAAAAATAATATGGGTTTTTACCACGTTACTCTGATTATCTACTAGATATAACATATCGTTGTATCCAACAATATCTATCAAATTTCCATTTAGTGTTCTACTGTATTCTTTCATGATTCCACCATACAATGGAACAAAATATATTTTGCCACTTGATTTGTTAAGAGCAAAAATAACATTATTTACTATTGCCATCTTACTTACTTCTGTGTTATTTGCCAACATTTCATAGGGTCCTAGACCATTTGTATTCACATTCAAAATTTCTTTAAAAATATGAAAATCATTGTTAATACATATCATCATAGTTCCTTGGTAATCTAAAGAAATAATATCAAACGTTCTTACATTTTGCTTGTTGCCATTTCTTTTCATAGACATATAATTCCCATTATGATTTAATTCACACAACTCGTTATCTACCATAGAATATATTTTTTGATTTTTCTGACAATAAACAATGTGTTGAAACAATGTAATCGGAGATCCATCCGTTTGTGACGAATATAATTTCCATTCGGTTTGTTTCTTTGATATATGTTCGAGTTGTTTATAATAAATTGCACCATATTTATTATTTCGATTTGGTATGTCAATTAACGGACCAACGCAAAATAATACATCTTCATTGTTCATGGTACCCAATATCATATTCCCACCTATACCACCGGTCGTTCCGTAAGTAGTAATAGTGAAATTGGGGACTACTATCCATTGAGACCCGTTTGATATACACAATTCCCCTTTTTGACTACACGCAATATAAGTATTTTTATAAATAAGTAATTGTTTAATATTTATATTTGAACTATCTATTACTTTCTCAAATTCAGGTATCTTGTTTTCATAATATTGTTTATTTATTCCAGGTAATAACAAATTTTGTTTCCATGGCGCATAAAAGGAACTGTCTGTTCGTTTAATATGTAATTTCTTGTATATATTATTGTATAAGTACTCGTTGTTTAATGTTGTCATAAATGTGTCATTTAAATATATTTGCGACCCCAATGGACAATTATAAACGTAGTTTATGAAACTAGGTACATTGCTAATTTCACGATTCGTACCCACTTTTATAATATCTAAGTAAATAATTTCCCATTGACTCGATAAATCAATATCCTCGATACCCTGAATTTCTTTGTTATTTGTTCCCAAATAATATTTTTTTGGAACATATTTTGCATTGTAAAACGCACACGATGTGGATGTTACCTTTACTGGTAACCATGTTTCTGAAATATCCTGAACCTTTTGTTCTAAATTTTTTTTTCCGGTCATTTTATTGCTTTCATTCATAGAAACATATCTTTTATGACCACAACTGTATAGAGAAACTGTGTGATTTCCAATATTATTATTCAAAGGTTGTTTTTGATAAAGGAATATTGCTCCCCTAGCATCCAAACTATTGTTTAATTTTTTATTCGAAGAGTCAATAAGTCCCATTGTTCCATCGCTATTCATTTTTAAGAATCCTTTGTTCTTTTTATTCCATAATGCTATCACTGGTTCGTATGTTAATGATTTATCAAATATAACTGAATCCATTAATGGAGAACCTTGAAACCATGTCCAGGAATCATCGCTGTGAAATAATATTTTTTCATTATTATCATAAAAACACGATACAATCAACCCACATGGTTTGTTCTCAAATCCAGTATTATAACAGTGGAAATGAAAACTATTTGCTCCATGTTCTAAAGTCACTTTATGAATGATTCCTTGTTGAGACGTAGGTGGTTGTTCTATTTTGGTTATTTTACGCGTTACACTATTTTCAATAATCAAATAACAATGTTGTCCGCATGCAATTGCTAATTCAATTTCAACAAATTCATGAGCATAGTATATATACTGAAATATAGCACAACTATTTGGCGTTGATACTAATTGAGCATTTTCGGTGAACCATATCCATTTGGCTCCTTGATCTCTCCAACTATCTTTTAATTTCCATGGTTTTATATTGTAATTGCCTAACACAACTACTTTGTTACCTATACCACCACCATTATCTATGCATTGACCCCAGTCTTCATCTTCCGCAATATAATTCACACAAATCGGTTTTGATTTTGAACATGTGCGACTCATCGATACTGTCTCGCCTAATTGATCGCAACATGGTCGTTGTTCATAATAATTTGCCATACAACCATCTTCCTTGAATTTGAATGTCGGTTCTGTGGGCAGATCCATCATTTTTCGATAGGATGCTTCATAAGCATCATTTGCCTTTTTCATAATTTCACCACTCGGTTTAGGTGACAACATTGTACTATCTACATGATCAATTGGTCCGATCGGTCCAAATGGGGCTGGAGAAACATGTGTCTTATCTTCCACGACAATGCTTTCCCCATAATCATTGTTCAATGTAATTGTAGGTTCGTCGTTATAACCAAACAATGCACCAACGACTTCTGCGAATTTATTGGTATCTTTCACTTCAAAATTAACTTTTGTTTCCATATATTCCCTTTTACTATTTACTAAATCATATGTCAAATACAAAATTGTGCTAAACACGAATCCATATAGTAGTACATGATGTAATAAGACCTTATTAGTTATTTTATATAAGAAATTAGGAATGCACAATAAAAACAGGCAAAATATATAAACCAACATTTTCAAATTCATTTATTATAATATTTCATTATAATAAATTGTGTATAACTTTATGATTTCTTTACAAAAATCATATTTTTCGGTCCAATAATATATTTCACATGATCATTGTAATCCAAATGTACTTTTGCCATTGTCCAGTCATTATATTCACTACCGATAACTCGGAAATTATTCGTATTACTAATACGTTGTAAGATATAATTTACCCCAGTGTCATTCGACCAAATGAATATATTGCCATTCTCTGTTTGACGAATAGTAACGTAATTTTTTTCACTGTTGTTTCCTCGTTTTACTTGCTCTTCTGCTACATATTTTCCACCAATATGCCCATCCCATTGGTTGCTATCATCACACAAATCACATGTACGCGGGCAATTTTCTTTCATCCAAGAACCGACACACGGTTTTCCATTTAATAAACAATCATCTGTACCACATTTCGTTTGTTTATCACTTCCTGGACCACCGGGACAACAGCGCTTCCATGCTGGACAACTTTCATGTTTATTAAGACATAATTCCTTCTTTTTTTCTTTGTATTGAATGTTGGGAACACTATCATCATTCGAAACACATTTACCCCATTGTTCAAATGCTTGATATCCGCTACATATTGGTGCATGTTTTGGACACTGATTTTCAAGTGGAATCTCTGCAGAAGGTTGATTGCAACAACTCGTATTCTCTCCGTAATTTGCCGCACAATAGACATTGTTTAAACGTTCATTCTCTTCATGATTGTGTTCCATTATTTTTTCTATATCATGACGTAATTTATTTTGTGTGAAAAGGGGAGGAACATCTATCAAAATGTTTTCTTTTTGTATTGACGGTTCTGTATAAATAATGCGCGATTGTTGATTTAACGAAGACATTCCTTTATCTAATTCTACCTTTCCTAAATCTATATTTGTTGCTTCTATTTCATATTTGTTTCCTTGTACGTCGTAAGCATCAAACATCGCACCTTCGGTATGAGATGATTGAATAAACTGAAAGGTCAAATAAAATATCAAGGTAAAACATACACTGTGAATCAGGTGAGAATACGATTTTGATATTTTTATAAATATATTCGGACTAAATAGTACAAATAGAGTAAAAATATATAATATAGTTAAAATTTTCATTATATTATAATATGATAAAAATGTTTTTTACGACGTTTCTTATGTAGGACATTGTTTTACAGTATATGTACCATCAACTGTATCTCTCTGTATTTCCACGTTATCATTATTGCCATTTATAATTTGCGCATTTATGAACTCCTTCGTTTGATTACTTTTAATATTTGGTTTAGAATAAGGTTTATTGGCAAGACATTTACCCCATTGGACATTATGAATATAATTACTACAATACGGTTTTAATTGTCCGCATACATGATTGTCAGGTACATAATTTTCAGGCTGTCGACAACATGTTGTATTTTCGCCATAATCAGCCGCACATAATATTTCATGGTCCGTATTATTAAAATTTGGTTCTAAATCTGCGTATTTGTTTTTATGTGCGTGATTTTCTAATAATTCGATTTTCTTTTTCATAGAATGATAATCATAATTACGAAATTTACTATAATCGTATGCAGGCATATTCGTTAATTCGTCATTATTACTAGTCGATGGAGTGGATGTTTCAAACACTTTTCTTGTATCATTTATATTAGATGACTCTGATTTATTTTCGGACTTTAAATTAACTAAAGGTTGCCCTGACACGATTATATCATAATCTTTATCATCGGTATTTGTTTCGTATGTTCCGATAGTCATGTTTTCTCTTTTCTCACATTTTACATATTCATATGTTAAATAAAACAAAACAGAAAATAGAATAGCATGAACAAATGATTGTAATAAGGAAGAATCTATTTTACTGGTCAATAAAAAATTGGGTACGAAAATGAGAAACAAGACAAAAATGTATATGATAAATAATAAATCCATTATAATATGTATGGATAAAATTGTTCTTTATGTATCGCAACTTTTTACTATTACCTGGTTTGAATCATTCTCGTTATCTGTATTTTTTCCATCATCTAATATTATTTTTTCCATGACATTTTTATCAATATTAAGTGTTGGTTTTGGATGAGGATCATTTTCAACGCATTTCCCCCATTGTTTTCCGTCAATATAATCGGTGCAATATGGTTTTAATGGACCACATACGTGGTCATCTGGTATATACGAATGGGGTTGCCTACAACAAGAACTATTTGTTCCATAATTAGCCGCGCACATAACTTCATCTTGTTTTTTCGATAAATTTGGTACTTCATTATAATATTGATTCGTATGTTTATGTGTTTCTAACATACTCACTCGTTTTTTCATATTATCATAATCGTATGATCGAAAATTGTTGTAATCATAAGGAGACATTTTGGTTAATTTATCCAATTTTTTATCATTGTTACTCATCGCTACAACGTCATTTTTGTAGTTTTTTACAGAATTGACATCTTTTGTTTCACTAGGTACCAATGACCCTAAAGTACTATTTGGTATTTCAATGTCAAACTTGATATTGTTTGGTTGGCTTTCATATGTTCCGATTGTTGCCCCTTCTTTTTCAGAATACTGAATTATAGGATAGGTTACGTAGAATAACAATGAAAATATGACTCCATGAACCAAAGACTGAATAAGTGGTTTTTTAAGACTCGTTTGGAAAATGAAATTAGGTGAAAATATGATAAATAGTACAAAAATATATATTATAACTAATAAATCCATTATAATATGTATGTATAAAAAATTTGTTATATTTTTGGATCAATCAATACGAGAAACTTATTAAAACCAGTCAATTCTGTATCATGGGAAAATGAAAATAAATTTACACTATTTGTGCTCACAATATAATTACCATTATATGTGTAACTATAGTTATTATCACCTGGAAAAAATATTGCGGAATTTGTCATATTTTCAAAATTTGGCATCTTATTTTTCGAATAATTATCTACTATATTTTGAATGCATCCTCCAATATTATATCCGTCAAAATCAGTATCACTGATTTTCGGAATCAAATTACTAGGTAATAACAAATAACCGGCATTTTCTATTTTGGTTTTCTCTTCACCAAGTGTGCTATTTTTGTCGTGAACATTCCAAATTACATATTTTCCAAAACGTCCTATGATTGTGTATTCATTTCCATTTTTTAATTCGCTGACTTCTCTACATGTAAATAATTGCGGTTCTATTTTTACTTCGGATACTGGATTCAGAGGAATTATTTTTGGTTTCTCAGGTGGAGGAGATACCAACTTGGGTTTTTTCGGTATATTTGGTCGTTCGACCTGGCAAGTACCCCATTTTTCATTCGCAATATAACCATTACAATAAGGAGTTTCACTTTTACATGTATTTTCAAATGGAACTACTGCTGGAAGTTGTCCGCAACATGCTATATTATTACCATAATCGGCCGCACATTGAATTGGTAATTCCGTAAAATTTGGCGGAGGTTTTATTGGTGTTTCCTTGATCGATGGCGGAATTAAGACCCAGTCGTTACTTTCGTGTTTTTTTACATTTTTTACTAAATCATTATTTACATTGGGTTCATTGAAAACAATCATAGATTCCATCATTGGTTGAATATATTGAAATACAATGTAAAACACAATTGAAAACATGAACGAATTTATAAAAGCACTATATAATGGATATTTATGCGGTATATGAAGTGATATATATGGATTTTTATTAAATAAAACAAATAATCCGAAAATATATAGTATAACAATTGGTTTCATTATACTATATCATGATAAAATATAGGTTTCTTGGTTTAATTACTACATGTCCCCCATTTTTCATGTGCCACATAGTTTATACATTTGGGAGTTTCTTCGGGACAAACATACTCTTCGGATACATCGGATAGAGGTTGATCACAACAAGTAGTTGTAGTATTGAAATCTGCCGCACAATACAAACCCTTTTGTTTTCTTCGCTCGTATTTTTCTTCTTGGACAATTGGACTTAAGACCCATCCTATGTTTTCTTTTCCATTCTGATCTTCCTTCTTTGCTTGAATATTTTTGTTTCTTTTTTCTTCCTCTTCTTTATTTTTCAATAATTGTTGGTCCCCATTTTCTTGTAATAAAGTTGGATCGCTTAAATCAATGTCATTGTTAATTTGATAATTTCGTACCCTTGTTTTTGCCGGTGTCTTTGAATTCATAAAAGACGTGACTAACTTACCTAAAGGGTGTTCTCCATCCTTAGATTCCATTTCTATTACGAACCCCTGTTTTTGGTCTAAGAAAAAACCATGTCCTATTCCAACTAAGAAACTAAAGGCGACTCCAAGAAAGACTCTTTTTAACATGTCATTCTTCAAAAAAGGGACTTTTATAATAAAATTAGGTATAAATAAAAGGAAGAGTGGAAATACATATATTATAAAATTTTTCATTATAATATAGGTTGTCAAAATTTTGAAACTATAATTATCGGATACGAGCAATTACCTTTGTTTGTGTCTTGGACAAATACTCTTGAATAGATATCATATTCGGTTTGTAATTTTCATCACCACGTTCGGCACGAACAAATAAATCTTCTGGTAATTCACCGAAAGAGTAACCATTTTGTATTACGTGATATCCAGGCGGAATATTCGATTCTACTGGCGGAGTTCGCACATAAAAATATTTTTCCCCCTTACGATTTCTCCCACCTAATTTAATCCAATTAATTGTTGGACTCAGAGATTTCATAGTGGTAGATGAAAATAAAATAACTGGTAATTGCGCAGTAGTACAAAATACCCACCAATCTAAATCACTAATGTAATATTCATCACTCATCAATATTGTTTCAAATGAAGATGTATTTGTCAATACTTGTTTCATTAGTTGATGTTTCCCCTGCATCTTTAAAATAGATACCACTTTCGACTCGGAAATACCCACTTTATTAAAAATATCACTGTATCCTTTCCAAAGTGTTTTCTTAATATTTTTAACAGATATGGTAGTAAAATAGATTTCTTGAAAAATATAAATCATAGGAATATAAGAACAATGAACTGTTTTATTGAAAAACACCTCTTTTGCATTACTTGGGAACACGCGTCTCCATGACCCGATTTTTGTATTACCAACTACGTTTGGTTTTGTATGTTCAATACAGTCTATAATGAAATCTTGCAGTTGTTTTTGTGTATTGTCTTGGACCTGTTTCTCCATTATGTTATTTTGCTCACTTAATGATATCTTGTTGGAATACATTTGTGTTGTTTTTACATGATCGTCCGGTTGTGCATTGTCATAAGTAATATTTTGTTGAAAATCACCCGATCCATATGGTATTATATCGCGGAAATAATCACGATTCAATTTATTTTCTAATAAAAACAACTCGTTGTCGTCAATTTGATAATCAGTATTTGTAATATTCATATATGTTTTGGGATATAACATGAATAATCGAGTACGATTATAGCGAATGAGTTCATCTGCCATACGTCCGTAATAAATAACCTCGTTTTCTAAATTACTTAATAAATGTTTTTTTGGAAATAAAGACATACATTGACCATCGTTTGTAGATAAACAGTACATGGGTTTTGATTCATCTTTACAATTATTCTCATTACACATCATTATTTTCTCTACATCTTGTAATTCTTTTTCTTCCATGTCTTTAAAATCGATGGTTTTTCCAAGCAGAACCTTTAATTTTTCTTGGACTTTCTTCCATTTGTATCTATATGACAAATACGCGTCTTCCATAGTATTTATTAGTTGTTTTCGAATTTCCCGATTTTCATATGCGTTTAATTGAATACGTACTAAACTTCTGAATATAGAATAAAACTGACTTTCCAAATCTACCTTTTTTATGACATTTGTTCGCATATTTGATTCCGTTACTGTAGTCAATGTTTTTTCCGCACTTTCATATTTCGTCTTTGTGTATGAATAACTCCGATGTTTCACTTCTTGGAGATTGTCGTTATCGATTGGTTGTGTCGGCGGATTTATTTGTACAAATTGATTTGTTTCTGTGAGTATTCCTACAATTAACCCGTCTTCAATAATTTTAATAAGTGGTTTGCTTGGAATCTTCCCGTCAGTATCTTGTGAAATAGCATATAATCTATCTCGTGTTTGTCTATAATCTAACCAAATACTAGGATCATCCATATAAATCGTGTTATACTCCTTCAAAATGGAGGATGGATAGCATGGTACATACAATAACGATTGACCATCTTCTTTCAAAACTCGCAGTCCGATCACTTTGTTACGATAGTTTAATACCTGTTCTTGGACTTGGTAATGATGAAGTTTGAAGAGTCGAATTAATTCCATTATATTGATTCCGCGTTTAAAAGTGTATTTTCGAGGCATAGAAGACAATGGACCACAATATTTTTTACGACTCAATTCAATCAATCTCATCATTTCTTTTACTTCAGGGATGGCCGTATATTCTAAAAACGCCTTTTTATAAACAATATCATTCTTTTTACCTTCACCTGATTTCAATTTATAAACTAATTTATTGTGTTTATCGAATACTTTATTCACAGATAAATAGTCACCTCTCTCAAAAGCATATACTAATTCGTTTGTCTTAGATAATACAATCGACTCATTATGTTCATATAAGTGAATTGGTTCATAAAAGGATCCTTGTTTTACAATAAATGCGGTTTCCTTTCTTTCATCGTATTCAGCCGATGAATACGCATTTGAGGGACATATAAATTGAACACGTTCAGTAATATCATCATCACTTATTTGTAATACAATCAAATTCATACCGTCTTGCAATAAACTTTTATTACGATGACAAAAGAAATCCCATAAATAAGTATGATCAATGGTAGAATGATCATTTTTGATAAATTTTGTGAAATTTAGAAAAGACGCTATTGTTTCCTCCAAATAGCGTACTTGAACATCATCATTTAATTCAATTGTCTTATAAAAATCTGTATGTTTGTAATCTTCGATATGAATTGAGAAATCCCCTATTTTTTGAGGACGAAAAATTGATACCAGATTACCGTTATGATATTTTACAAACATATCTAAATCAATCGCATCCACAACTATTAAACGCATGTCTTCAATTGAAGGAATATAATCCAAATTTTGTTTATAACTATAGAAATATGCCAAACAACCTAAAAATGATTGATTTTCTGATTTTTCAATACCATACCGTAATAAGCATTTTTCTCCTCCGCGAATTAATGCACTGTTTTTTGGATCAACTGATAAACTAGAATCTGTCTTCAAAAATAACTGTAATGACAAAGGCAAAAATCCCCACCTATTTTGCGGTAAAGGATATGAAACCGCACTAATAATATAGGAAGTCGTTTTAGGCAGGACAATTTCCAATTCTTTTTTTTTGGTAGTACGTTTTTGACCAACTTCTTTGTCATCCTTTTCTTTGGTGGGGTCATATTCACATACATCACGGCGTTTTACTTGATCCTTTGAATCCCATGATTTTCCAAAACAACATGGAATACATAATCCATCGGGATGTTTGTCCTTTTTCAAAAAACCGGGAACATGTTGTACATATTTTCCATCTTTCGTATGATTTTTTGGGTTATTAAATTCATATACGTACGCGCCTTTTGGAACACGATCCGCACCACGTGGGATCACTGTACCGCATTTTCCAGCACGAACATCTTCTTCGCTAATACTTGAATTTGTTTTCAAACACCAATATCTTGGACATATATACCAATGTTTTTTGTCCTCTGATGAACCATAATTTAAAGCGTGACCATATGATCCAGGATTGGTTTCATCAATACGTTTTTTTTCTTCGTCTGTTAATATTACCGGTTGGCGTCTATCTCCCGAAGGACATGCTTTCGAATATAACGGAAACTTACTCGATTCTTCTGTTACATATAATGTCGGATCTAATTCCATCATACGGCGAAAAAAAGGTGTTGGATTTTTTATAGACATTCCGTCGATATTGGCACGGTATTTTTCGGGTTCTTCTTCTTCTGGACTATTTTCACCACCGTAATATTCATCGTCTTCATCTTCTTCTTCGTCTTCTGCTTCTTCGAATTCCTCTTCATCAAAATCTTGATAATAATCACCATCATCCAATTCAATACCCTGCTGTTCTGGTTCATCTTCTTTCTCATCGATTTCCTCTTCTTTATCATCATCAGGTTTATATAATTCAATTAAATTGGTACTAGGTGCGATTACTGTCTCTATGTCGTCACGAACTTTTACATCGGTCGATTTGACTTTCATTCTTTTCAGTTTCGAGGAAGATAACAAGATCGTTTTTGGTTTTTGACTCATTCGTAAAATAACATCTATATACAAAGACAATTCAGATATATATTTGGTGGAATGGATATCTTTTATTGAAACAATTAACTCATTTTTCAATGGTTTCATTTTCATGGTTGTTTCAAATCCAGGATTTTCGATAATTTGTTTTTTCAATAATTGAAATTGTGATCGAAATTCGCCAAACGTAATCATTGCTTCTTCGTCCGACATGTCAAAATTATCCATCAATCCTTGTATTACATCTTCAGAATTTCCAGTACGATCATATATTTCGCGTATAACTGCGGCTTTTGCGTCCATTTCCTTATAATTACGAACATGTTTAAACCTCATTTTAGCACCTTTTGATACATCGGTTGAAATTACATCAAATATTGGGGTAATTGCGTCTATTTGTTTTTGTAAATTGATTTTTACCTCAATCGGCAAAATATATTCGTAGGAAAAACGGACGTTACTTATGTTATCATGTTTCATATGCTCAAAATTTTTCAAACTATATCCAAGAGGTTGCAAAATATTGTTTAATTCAATCAAAATGGGTTGAATCATGTCTTTTAATATTTCATTTAATGCTTCCAGTTCATACAACTCTTTTAATGAACCTTCAATTCGTATATTTCCATCAGATTGAATATTTACAATAATGTTTATTTTATCTTGCACATAAAGGGAAATTTGTTTTCCCTTCCCGATTTCACGAACCAATCGCATAATAACTGATTCTTCCAAAATAGGTATTTTCTTTCCATCTACTGAAATATTCTTTGAATAAATGCGATACATATTCTCTTTACGTGATCCTGGATTATATTTAATAAAAGGAATAATTTCTGTAGAATGTAAATTACGAAACACGAAATCCAACGGAAAATTTACATTGTGAATTGTTTCTAATTGAAACGAAAATGAACGAATTCCCTTTTCATTATACTTCATGGTTTCGTTATCCTTGATACTCCAATATGCTTCGCGATATATTTGTGAAACTTCGAAATTACGCTTTAATTGTTTCGTTATTCTCTTTTCACTTTCATTTGCTAAATCGAGTCCTTGTTGATCCAATAAACTACTTGATACGATTCCAAGTTTATACAAAAACGGAAAGTACGTTTCACATAGATACTCGGGTTTCATATTGTTTTTTTCACCATATTCTAATACGTTTTTTGCTAAACATACCATTATATTATTTTTGGGACTATAGTCAAGTAGCAAAGATTTCTCAAACGAAAGTAATGGATTTTTTGTTGAAACTTCATATCGAACCGGTTCTGTCCATAACTGATTTTTATAAGGATTTGTTGGAAACATAAAGTCATAATATTCCCGAAATTCCATGCCAATCGGAACAAATATTTCTTTTGGACCTGATTCACATAAATTCATCCATTGTTCGTAAGTAAATACGTCATTGTTTAATCCACCTTTCTCGGGTGTTCCGTCATCTAAATCATATGGATTTGCTGAAATGTTTGTGGAATATTGAAAAAAACGTTCTTTTGTTAGTTTTTTCTTATCATTGTCTGTTATTTCTTGGTATAATTGAATCATGTCTAAATATTTTTCTTGATTTCCAAATAAGTACATTTCTTCGACTGAAATTGATTTCGTAAATTGTTTTTTTTTTGATAATTCCAAAAATTCATTGATCAATTTATATTTAATCGAACGAATGGTATCATCTTTATGAAGTAATTGATTCGAAAAAATAATTTGTACATTTTTTTCTTCATAATATTGGAGTTCAATGTTGCTAAATATATCTTCCATATAATCAGGTGAGCGAAGACCTGCACAAAACACAAATATTTGACTCACTTCACCATTTTCGTCTAATATGTGTGCTTTATAAATATTTTCATTCGGAATAAATAGTTTTGTGTCGTTTTGAATATCTATTTGTTCTGTTTCTTCCATTATATATAATGAAATGATGTTTTTATACAATATGAATCGTATAAAAATTTATTAAAAGTGTCCAAGATATTTAATGTTTTCTTCGCGATTTTCTTCCATTTTTACCCCTTTTCCCTTTTTTACTTTTTCTTGATTTCTTTGACATTGTCCTTTTTGATTTTTTTTTTCCACCATTTGTTAGTGCCAATAGTGGTTTTTCATCAATTGGTTCTTGTTCTTCATCAATTGGTTCGTTTGTTATTGGTAATGGGCGGGTTTCTTTATTCAATAATAATCTACCTATGTTCGTCGTAGCACCCGTTATCAATGTTATTCCCGCACTACTTAGAGTCCACGACATGTTTAACATTGTAGTTACTTTTGCAGTATTCATTTTAGCCACTTCGGTAATTGCATCAACTGTTTGACCTGCCATACAAGCAGATGAATCGGACGATCCAAAAAAACTGTATAATAATGAAGTTGCTGTATTCCCGGAGACTGCACCACATCCGTTCAGAATTTTTGAACGCATTACATCAGTCGCCTCTCGTGTTACAGCACCTAAAACTGCTATAGGCATATACTCGACCGTTCCTTTAAAATTTGTAATTAACTCTTTTAACGTTATATTTAAGTCATACTCAACATTAAATGCTTGTATATTCTCTGATACTAGATACAATATAACAATACCCAATATTAATGACATCAAACTACCCATCAAATGAGCATAAAAAAATAATTTTTTTTTTCCTTTTGGAACTTCTTCTGTGTCATCATCATTATATGGAACCATTTTATCATTGCCGTCACCCCCTAACTTAAATCCCTCTTTAAAACTTAAATCTGTTTCCGCAATATATTTAATCATCTTCATTTTGTTTTTTTTGCTTAACATTGAAAGAAATTTATCGAAAATCTTTTTTTCAGGTATATTTAAAATATCCCATGCACTTAGTATATCTTCATCGCTCATATCTGAAGGAATAGTAGATCCTTTGACCTTTCCTAATTTCGGAAGGATTTCATTTAATAATTCTGCTCCTTTTTCAATGTTAGTCACAATTTTATTGACTAATTTTAAATTGCTTGATGATAGTTGTTGTTTTTGACTCATTTTTATCAAATATATATATTACTGCTAAATTATTTATCATAATAAGGATTGTCTTTGATATCCATTCCACAATATTGAGCAGGTTTCTCTTTATAATCAGTTGGACTATGAACGCCACATTCTTTTGCGTTTTCTAATAAAAATTTAAAATTGTCCCAAAATTCCTGCTTATGACCAATTGATTTGGTGGCAATATGGGATAGTTCATGGATTGCCACAAACATCAACGTGTGTTCATCAATCATGTTGGTTTCTCCTTGACGCTCTTTATTCAAACAGAATGCTAACTTTTCTCCTTTGTTTTCACTATACGCAGTATATTCACTTGTAGGCAAAGTTTCCATAATTTTTTTGGGATTGTAACCTTTTACCAAACGTTTTACACAATCCTTGGATCCATATTTTTCGTTCGAATAATCTACTATTTTTTTACATTTTTCATTGACACGTGCCAACATGTCAGCAGCGTCTTGGACCTTTTCTCTTTCACGAACACAATATTTATTTCCATCTACAGTCGATACAATACATTTCAATTGAAATTCATCAGAGCAAAAATAAATATAAGCACACAGTCCTAATATTCCAAATACTATGACATAAATGTAGACATCCAACGAATCCATATATATTAATTAAACATAAACAAATATTCTCAACAAGAATATTTATTTTTTGTTTGATTTTACCCTAAAGTATCTATTATTTAAGCACTGGAGCAACCAAGTTCAAGAGGGACGCGAGCAAGATCGGGTTCGAAAGTGCTGTTGTTCCATGGTCCTACATTCTTCTTCTCAATAGTTGGATCAGAACGTAATTGAAGATTAGGATTCTTTAATGTTTGACCAATTGTATCCACACCGATTAAACTTCCTGCCTGAAGAAGATCAGGTAAATCCTGTTTTCCGTTAGTCACAGGGTTTAATTTTGCAAACTCGCTGTTCTTATCCACAGGAAGAAGATCCTGAGGAGCAGCTGTATCTACACTCTTATACTCGGAAGTGGAAGAAGGGAGAGTTTCAGGTTTGTCATAAGATGCCGGTTTGGAACTTTCAAATACCTCGTTTCCAGTACTCTCACTGGGTTTTACGGAACCAGCAGTTGTCATGCTGTCTAAAACCAATCCCTTACCCTTGGAATAGTTCATTAGAGAGTAACCAATGATAGCAACAACAATCGCCACAAAGACCCATTTGGCATTATCGGATTTTACAAAATTTGTCAATGTCTTGAACATTTTTACTTTATATAAACGGTGGATA
>Ga0209137_1000679_pt1 | contig 35331 bp, 23 predicted proteins | sample SaaInl5LU_22_DNA_FD_184642 | JGI IMG/M metagenome (GOLD analysis project Ga0209137, IMG submission 184642) | Marine microbial communities from expanding oxygen minimum zones in the Saanich Inlet - ESP_105LU_22_DNA (SPAdes) (version 2) | ecosystem: Environmental > Aquatic > Marine > Intertidal...
CCGTGAGGGTGAATACATTAGGCCCACCGACTCTAGATTTGCTCGTGTAATAGATAGCTGGCGTGGTGAACGACCTGTGATACATTATTCATACAGTCGTAACGAACACTTGCCCGAAGGCTTCGATCATGTATTGAAACCCGAGATGGCACAACTACTAGCAAATGGTTACAAGAAAGCAAAACTTAGAGCACACAGTGACTTCTATCCTAATCAGAGTTGCAATGACTGGGCATTGAGCTTTTTACCATACGCAGATATTATGTGCGAATCCAAGATGAAGAATCTTGCTAGTATTGACTTATATAAATACAAAGAGGAATTAGAACACTATGAGCTATTTAAACACAATGTACAGCAACAAGAGCCAGAGCTCGAAAACGCCTGAAAAAGCATCAACAAAAAATCCTAACCGCGTAGCGGGTGGTCTTAAAGGACAAGGTGTTGATCATTTCGTAATGGTATCAGAAGATGGCGCAGAACAACAAATTCCTACACAGCGTTATGTAAATAGCCTGGAAGAGCAGATAAGAAAACAGCGAGGCGCAATTAACGTTTTAGAACGTAAACTGGCTCGCTGTGAATCTAGTATCGATCGATTAAATTCTTTAAACTCTACTTCTTAGATAGTTTAAATACTTCATCAACTAAGTCAGCTTTTTTCTTTCTCTTATCAATATCAACTTTAAATTCCTTTTTAGCAAATGCTTCAAGTTTATCTTTAGTTAACTTTGCAAGGTCTGCTTTCTTAACAGTCGCCTTTTTAGCTGCAGGTTTAGCTGCTGGCTTAGGGGCTTCTGCTTTCTTAGCAGGAGTTGGAGCCTTTTCAGGTGCTCTATACTCTTCGGTCGAAAAAAGGTTACGTAACCAATTAAACATATTAATTCTCCATTTTAATAAATTAACAAGAGTATTTACATAAATATTACTACAAGGAGACTAATTATGGTAGAAAAATTAACGTTAGAAAAGATTGATGGACTAAGAATTGACAAGAAACCATTCCAACCTATTAACCTTAAAAAAGACACAAAATTACCTGAAAGTAAAAAGTCTATGAAAACAACAGAAAATACTAAACCGGGAGGATACAAATACTAATGAAAAACTGGATTATAAAAAGACTCGGCGAAAGAACTACACTAGACGGTGCTGTATTAATAGGCGCTGGCATAGCATTTTTAATTTTTAAACCAATCGCAAGTTTAGTAGCATACGGTGCTATTGCATATGGCGCTTGGACTATTTGGAAAAAAGAAGATTAATAAATGGCTAGAGAATATACATTAACTGTTGAAACATCTGAAAACACAAGAGAAATATCTGATGGTGTTACTAAAGAACTGTACAATGCTACTATTACTAAAGTAGAAACAGGTCAAACTATATCAATAGTTGATGTTGTAAGCACCTACGATAGAGATGATTGGTGTAAAACTGTATTTGAACATGCAAAAGAAGGATTAGACTCAGAAGAAGGTCCTGACTGTTGCTATGTTAATGCAAGTTACGTAGACTAAAGTTTACTAATAGGGAGATCAGAACTAGCACTCATGTTCCAAACTTGTTTGCGTTCTACTCCCTTTTTTTGTGCAAATTTCTTACTATCACAGGTCTTACATACGTGAAAGTAATTATTACTTAGTCGCTTTGGATCCATATTTCCTCGCGGCCTATCAAACTCCGTATCACAGTTATCACATCTAAGCAAAACAAACGTCTTATTGCGTGTGTAGGGGTGTGTATGACCCAATTTAGACTGTCTTTCGTGCCTGGTTTGCACAATAAATTCTTTAATGAACATACATATACTTAGTTACATTCGGATTATAAAACTATTCGATAAATATATTAAACAGGAGTATTGATGTTCGTATTGACCATAACAGAATCTGCTAAAAGCAAAGTAAATGAATTATGTAATGCACAGCCAGACACGTTTGCTGTACATTTAGGCTTAAAAGGCGGCGGCTGCGCAGGGTTTGAATACGAATGGGATATGATCGCAAAGGATAAAGTTGGAACTCACGACGAAATAATCAATACAGGTAACGGTAACTTAGTAGTAAACGCAGAAAGTTTAATGTACTTGTTTGGTAGTGAGATAGATTATTCGAGAGACGTATTTCAAACACAGTTTGTTATTAACAATCCTAACGCTCAAAGTGCATGCGGTTGCGGTGTGAGTATTAATTTTAACAACAACATAGAAGACAATATACAAATTTTGGAGCTAAAATAAAATGGCAAGACAAGAAGTAGATATCGGCATTGAAGGTAATGACGGAACCGGTGATAGTATTAGAGAGTCGTTTCGTAAGGTAAACGAAAACTTTCAAGAGATATATGCAGTAGTAGGTAAAGGCGGACAGATTACCTTTACATTACTTGCTGACACACCCGACGATTTAACACCGTTTAAAGGCGATGGCGTAGATGCATATTTGCCGATGGTATCACAAGACGGCACAGAAATTGAAGTTAGAAAATTAGGCTCCGATAGTGATGAAAATGCCGCGGCTGTCGATACAATTAGTATAAATGTTTCCGAAGATGGCAAACTTATACTTAAACTAAATGCTATTTCATTAGAGTCTGACCCATCACCAACACTAGGTGGACCATTGAATGCAGCTGGCGTTGCTATTGCTAACATAGGCACAACCAACACTGACGTTACAAATTTTAACAATGTACATGGTACAAGTTTAACACAAGATGATTTAGTAATTGATAAAAAGTTTGGTGATAAAAATTATATCCGCAGACAAGATCCAGGTGAAACAATTAACGTACCTTCAGAATTTACAGAAGCTACGTCATACACAAAATCAATTGATTCTATTCAATCTTTACAAATTAATAATTTAGGATACACTGGTATTGCACTAATTCCGTCACACGGGTTAACACGTGGTTCAGATGGTTCTGCATATGTATTCAATACAGCAGGCACAGGACTTAATTGGTCAAGACAAGATCCTGCAACAGGCAACACAATTAGTAGTACAGATGTCGACTCCAACGGCGCACTAATTTACTCACCAATACAAAACGGTGATACTATATATGTTGGTATACTAGATGCAAACAACTTAGGATTCTTTGTATCAGCATCAGACGCTCAATTAGAAGATTTAACAGAAAGAAACAATAGACGTTATACCTTATCAACAACTGATAGTGCAGCTTTAAGCATTACTGATGCAGGGTATGATGCAGATTTAGAAGGATTCTTCCTAAGTCATCAAGTTATGCCACGTGATGCTATTACACGTAGACAAGGTGACACAATGGAAGGGCCACTAACACTACATGATCATCCAGGTGATCTTGCTGGTGCTGGTACTCCAAACGGCCTTGCAGACTTACAAGCGGTATCAAAGCTATATGTTGACAGTCAGTCAACAGAATCAAGTGCAAACATTTTTGTAAGCTCAGTTGGTAGCGATGACCAAAGTGTTGCGCCTCCAGGTAAGGAAGGTAGTTCATTAGCATACGCATATAAAACAATTGGTGCAGCGGCACGTAAAGCAGAGCAGATACAAATTGCATCACCGTTTGAACCTGGTCCATATATGCAAGACATTTTTACTTCACGTGTAGTAAGTGAAGGCGAAGCACCAACAATTGAACTTTCACAAGTAACACAAACAGGATTTGCTGTTGGTGGCGGATTAGACAGTAGAGGCAATGCTAAAACACTTGTTGAAGCAAACTTAAACTATATTATTGCTGAAGTTGTTGCATGGAAAGATGCACAGATTACATCTAAAGCAACTACAACAGTAGGTACAACTACTGTAAACTGGACCAATAGAGTTGTTGGAGATAGAGCATTAGAATTAGATCTACGCAAAGGTCTTACAGCGGCATTGTTAGATCATGTTGCTGGTACACTTGCACAAAGCCTTAGTGTAAGAGTTGGTGTTGAATTTTACAATGACGAATATACTAGATCACAATCAGGTTTGTTAAAAAATGTTTACGCACACTTATTAGAAAGAGCAAGAACAGTTACAGCAAGTGTAATTACTAATACTCCGTTTACTTCACTACAAACAATTTACACTCAAGACATAATTACATACGGTTCTAATCAACCAGACAGTGATGACGCAGGTAGTATTACAGCAAACTTAGCTGTACAAAGAGACGTTGTTACTAGCGGAGTATTTACAGCACCAGTAGCAAGAACAGGTAATAGATATGAATTGTTCTTTAGTAACTCAGTAAACGGTGTAACACAGGGTAAAGTAGACCAAGGTGATCCAAAAAATAGAGACTTACGAGTAGGTAAAGTTATTAGAGGTAAGACAAGTGGTGCTATTGGTAAAATCATTAGATACTTCCCTGGTAACGATAACGTAAATAATCCTGGTTCATTAGACGACCTAGCAGAACTAGAACTGTTATCAGCACAAGAGTTTACAACAGGTGAACAACTTGAAATGGGTAACATTGTCAACAATAGACAAATTACTGTTAGAATTGAAACTGGACAATACTTTGAAGACTATCCAATTAAAGTTCCTGCAAACGTATCACTAGTTGGTGACGAATTTAGACGAGTTATTATTAGACCAAAAGCAGAAGTTTCACAGTCACCATGGGCAACAACATATTTTTATAGAGACAAAACATTTGACGGGCTAACAGGTGGCAATGACAGTATTACTGGCACAGGTGATCCTAACTTACCGACAGACGGTGAAGCATACATCAATCCACTATCAGGCGAAACAGATGGTTACTTTGGTAGACACTACCTTTACAATCCAAACTTAACTAAAAACGTTGACAACGGCGGAGCACTTGCAATTACTAACACAGGTCAATATAACGATGCGGCCGTTTTAATTGAGAAGAACAAAGATTTTATTATTGCTGAAAACATTGCATACTTAGACTATGCAAAAGCACAAAGCAATGCTGGCGATGCAAACTTTTCAGGGTATGCTGGAGTTGTATGGAGTAACTCAGCAAAAGACAGATATAGAAGAACAATTGGTAGTTTAGTTGACGCTATTGCAAATGACTTGCGTACAGGCGGAAGCACTAACACACTACACATACAAGGTAGTATATTCTTCGACGGAATTAATTATAGTAATGAAGCAACACCAAGATATCAAAGTATTATTGCCGCAGGCGATGTAATACAGAATGTTATTATTAATAATGCGTACAACAACTCATTATATACAGCATACAAAGGTGCAGATCATCCAACACAGTATATAAATGCTAACCTATCAGGTGGCGCATCTATAGCAGGCAATGGTAACTTAGTGTATGACTTATTTGAATTACTTAAATGGGGTAATGACAGTACACCTAACGATGACTGGAACCCTGCAAAACGTTCAACTCAATTAGATGCATTCTTAATGAATGATGCTACTATTTTACGTAACATGACTGTACAAGGTCATGGTGGATTTATGTGTGTGCTTGATCCAACAGGACAAATCCTTACTAAATCACCATACATACAAACAGGTTCAAGTTTTTCACAATCACTAAACCAACAAGCGTTTAGAGGTGGTATGCTAGTTGATGCTTTCTGTGCTAACACTCCGATAAAAGTAACGGCTGTTCAAGCAAATGGCTTTGAACTTCTAGTTACAGCAGACCCAGGAAGTGGTTTATCAATTAGAAAACCACAAACACCTGCACCGTTCTATATTAACGGTATTAGATATCAAGTTAACGATATAACAGATTACAACGACGGTGGATTACTTGCACCAACAGCAACACTTATACTTGATTCAACATCAGGACCAGTAAGTGATGTAGACCCAGATGTAACTGTAGGTTGGGACACAGTTGAACTTCCAATACCGGCAGGCGGCTACCCAGTTACACTACAAACAGCAGGTAACAGATCACAACTTGGTAACGACTTTACACAGGTTAATGACCTAGCTTACGGTCTTGTTACTATCAACGGTGGTTTAAGTGAAATGGTTAGTATGTTTACATACTACTGTCATACAGCCTACTATGCAGGTAACGGTGGACAGATTAGATCACTAAACGGCTCAAACGCAAACGGTGTATACGGTCTTGTTGCACAAGGTTCAGATCCAAACGAAGTACCAGATGACGTTGTCTTAAAAGACGACATGATGCAGAGTGCTAAAACGTTCTCAGCAATCACAGTACTTGAATTAGATCAAAACGTAAGTGTTGCCGCAGGCGATACTATTGCTAACGCAGCTTCAACTCCAAGTGCTAGTGGTACGTCAGTGTTTGCATCCGTAGGTAAAAAACTTTACTTAGACAGCACAAGTGGCAGTTTCACTGTAGGTGCTAGTATATTTGTTAACAACGTAGACAGTGGTGCAGATATAACAAAGGTCGACACAACAGGTTACACTAACATTGCAACACAGTTAAGTGTACATGTATACGACTTAGAACATATTCCAAGTAACAAAGGTGAAATTGATTACTATCATGATGACGGAGTTACACCAACCAACAGAATTGCACGTTACGAAGTAGCAAACATTCAAAAGGTAAATGGTATTTTAGTTGACGGTTATACTATTGACAATACAGAATATACATTTACACCTGTAGCAAGAACACCAAACGTAAATGGCGTTATTGGTGTTAATGAATTAGGACCAGTAAGTGAAACAACTGAAGCAGTTATTGTTGTTAGCAAAGCAAACAAAGATGGCGGTATATATGGCGTAAGTATATTTGGTACTGAAAGAGGCGATCACTACAAGATAGGCGATACATTTACTATTGCAGGTACACAACTAGGTGGTACTAGCCCAGCCAATAATGCAACTGTTACAGTAACAGAAATTAATAGAAGTGCAGCTAATATAGACAGCGGTATACAAACTGGTAGCATTAGAAGAATGACTATTAGTGGTAGTATTAACAGCATTGCAGGATATACTCCAGAGAGAGATGGCCAGGTTTACAAGTTAAACTTTAGTACATCAAATGATCAGTTTGATAATGATGGTCTACTTGCAGATATTCCAATTAACAAGCCAGTTGATATTAGGAACAACCAAACTCACTTGTTTAGAGATATTGAAAGTGTAGGAAGTTTAACTATTCGTCCTAGTACGGCTGTTAACTTTGATGACGATCCGGTCGACACTTACAGATCAATTAGTTTTGGCGTTAACAACAGTGCAGGAGCATTATTAGAAGATGACGAAGCACTAACAGGCTTTGATGCTACATATGACTACGTTGGATTATTAGTTGATCCTACATATATTCAAACAGCTGGGTCAACTGTAAACCCTTCTGTAAGTTCAACAACACTAGGTAACACACAAGGCGATACAACTATTGCTATTAGTGTACTTACTCAACTTAAAGATATTTGGAGACTAAACAACAACTTTGATACTGATGCACAGTTCCAAAGTATTCCTACAGATGATACAGGTAGAGACTTTAGTATCACTTATGAATTACCTAAGGTAATATCATGGAGAGGTAAGAAGCATGTTATATGTAACTATAGAGAAGTTAAAATTGAATCTGGTGTTCACAATGTAAAAACTACATTTAGTGAAGATCACACATATGCTCTTGTTGATCTAAAAGAAGTAAGTGAAGTAAAACTTACATTAAATGAAAAAGCAAGTTGGGATAGAGATGTATTCTTTAACTTAGCACAAAGACAAGTTCTTGTTAGACAGGTTGGTAATACTAGTGCAAACGGTAAAGTTAAAGTAAAACAAGTTAACGAACAAGTGCTTGATTTATATGACTGGTCAGGTGTTGCATTTAACACAACAGGCGCTCTTGAAATAAGTGTAGATGCAGGCGCCAGTTATAGTACAATGACTGACCTTGCAACAGGTTTAGTAAACATTGTTCCAACACTAGTTCAAGTTAAAGATACAAACGTTACAGGTGTTGCAACAGGTATTTCGCAACCAGTTACACAGGGCTTTAATTCCCCAATTACTCTTAGAGCAGGATTACAAGATGGTGCTCCTGCTAAGATTACTATACAAATTAGTACATGTAGAGCAACAGGACATGACTTCTTAGACATTGGTACAGGGTCATTTAACCAAACAAACTATCCAAACGTTATTTTAGGTTTCCCTGCAAGAGAAGCAGACCAAGCAAACGAAATAAATGAACGTAACAAAGGTAGAGTGTTCTTTGTAAGTACAGACCAAGATGGTTTCTTCCGTGTAGGTAGATTCTTTACAGTTGACCAAGGTACAGGTACAGTTACATTTGCGGCAAGTATTGCATTGTCAGATGTAGACGGTATTGGCTTTAAACGTGGTGTTGTTGTTACTGAGTTTTCAACAGACAGTGCAATGAGTGACAATGCTAATGACACTGTTCCAGTTGAAAGTGCTGTTAGAGGATATGTAAACAGACGTTTAGGTTATGATCAACAAGGTGTAGAAGTTAGTAATCCATTAGGACCAAGTGTTATTACACAGAATGGTGCTAAAGCATTTACTGGTGATCAAAGCATGGGGCAGAATAACTTAGTTGATCTTGCTCCAGTTGATTTACTATTAACATCAGGTTCAACCGCTGTAAACAAAGATTATGTAGACAGTAGATCAGAAGGTGTTAAGAAAGCCAAAACACTAAGAGACGTTGAAATTAGTACTGGCGATGCAAATCAAATGTTAGGTTTGACAGGCACGTACTCTTTATACTTAGATGCTAATGCTGGTAATGCAGGTGCATTTGTACCAGGTAAAGTTCTTACTAATAGTGCCGCAACAAATAACTTTGGTACTGTTACAGGTAAGTATGACTTTTATGATAGCGGTCTTGGTGATGTAGTTGTAGTTTACTTTACTAAAGGTCCAGACATTGCTAGTCTTACAGAATATAATTTAAACATAGGTGCTGGAACTATTAGCGGACTAAAAGCTGGTGCTCCAGATGTTTATTCTAAAGCAAGTGCTGGGTCTGGAACAACAGACGGTCAGTCAAAGTATATTAACGGACCATTCCAAGAAATTATTAACATTGGTGAAGAGCCATTCAATACAGGTACACCTGTAAGTGACATTAGTTTTACAACAAGACGTTTAGTTAATGACGATGATCCGAGTAATGTATCACTGCCAGATAGACCAACAGCATACTTTGATATGCAGATTAACGATGAAGTTATTATTAACGATGATGTGAATCCAACAGCGGCTATTGTACAAAGCAAATTGAACATGAAAGAAGCAGATACTTTTGTAACTGCCGCAGGTGATCAAATTGTAATTTCAGCACAAGAAGTTGTACAAGGATTTACATATGAAGTTGTCCTACAAGGCACTACAAACTTTGGAGCATTAGGTGCTGGCGCTAGTACACCAGGCACAGTATTTACAGCAACCGCAAGCAATCCAAACATTACTGGTGGCGGTACTGTTAAAAGAATACAAAGCAACATTGTTGTTAAAGAACTAGTAAACACTGACACTTATACAACTAACCAAGCAAAACTAGGTTTGTCAGCATTTGATGGTGCTAACTTTAAAGTTACTAGGGGACACGTTGGACTCAAAGACAACGGTATACCTAAATCAAAACTAGAGCAAATTGCTGCAGACACTGTACTAGGTAACTCAACAAGTGCAGAAGCAAACGTTGCAGAAGTTGCATTTACTACAGTAGTTGACGAAGGTCAAGGTATACAACACACTGACTTTGCAACAACACAAGCAACAGGTGTAATGACTAGAACACTTGAAACAGCAGGCTCTGAAACTTACCTAGTAGTTAATGCTACTACAACTGGTGAAGCTAGTAGTTTTGTAAAAACTAATGGCGCAGGTGTAATTGATGCACAGGGCTATGCTCTAAACAACAACAGTGTGCTAACACAAATTGGCGCAGGAGCATCTGGTGTACTTACAATTACTTCTATACAGGGTGGTAAGAGTATACAAGCAACAGGTGGTGACTCAACTACTTCAGCATATACAACTATATTTGGTAACCTAAACGTAGGTGACCTTAAAGATCCAGACGGCACTGACCCAGACAGTGATCCAGATATATTTGATCAAAGTGAGTTACATGCGGCGGCTGATGCGGCGTCAATAACAGCGGGCAATGCACCAGCTGGAACAGTAACACCATTTGCGGCTTCACAATGGATGTACACAAACTTTATTGAAGCCCAAAACGAAAAAGGTGGTACATCAGCAGGTATTGCAATTGGTGCGTACAGTGGTAAAACAGAAGCTGGTAAAGTTGCTATAGTTGTGTCAAACGGAACTACACAAAAGGCTATTACTTTTGGTATGTTTGATTCAACTGGTGATAATACTGAGGACACACTTGCAATTACACCAGATGATGACAATACTACTGATATTGGTGGAACAAACTTAAGATTTAAAACTGGTTATTTTGAAAACATGAATGTTGCTGCAAGTGTAACATCAGCAGGTATTACAGCAGGTAATATTAAAGTAGGTGAAACTAGTGATAATGAAATTGACACTACATCAGGTAATTTAACTATTGATTCAGAAGGTGGTACTGTTACTATTGATGATATACTAAGTGTATCAGGTACTGCATCTTTTAGTAGTACACTAACTGTAACATCAACAACAACACTCAACGGTGATGTTAACTTAGGTAATGCCACTGGTGATGATATTAAGATAAACGGTAAAGTTAATACAGATATTATTCCAAAAGGTGCTACACATGATTTAGGTGATGGTACAAATACTTTTGCTAAAACATTTACAAGAGAACTAACAACAGGAGCTTCAGGAACAACAGGTACTATTACAGGTGACTGGAGTCTGTCAAGTGGTTCTAAATTACAATCAACCTACGCTGACTTGGCTGAAATGTATTCAGCGGACACAGAGTATGAAGTTGGTACTGTATTAGTGTTTGGCGGTGATGCAGAAGTTACTACAACTGACGCTAAAGGCGATCATAGAGTTGCTGGTGTTGTAAGTGCTGAGCCAGCGTTTGTTATGAATCAAGACTGTCCAGGCATTGCAACATGTATTGCATTACAAGGTCGAGTTCCTGTTAAAGTAATTGGTAAAGTACAAAAAGGCGATATGCTTGTTTCAAGTGCTATACCGGGGTATGCTATTGTTAATAACACACCAAGTGTTGGTACTGTTATTGGTAAGGCAGTTGGTACTAAAGAAGATGATGCCAAAGGTATTGTTGAAGTAGTAGTGGGCAGAGTATAATGGCCGAAAGTAAAAGCACAAAAGGTAAAAGTTCTACAGATGAAAATGGAAAACGATTAACAGTAGTCGCCAATCGTGGACCAAGGTTACAAGTAAAAATCAACGGTGATCCAAAAGATACAGCCGCTGAAGCACTTAAAAAAATTAGGCGATAAATATAGTAAATAGGATGACATAATGGCCAACAGATTTCCACTAGTAGTAGACACAACAGCAGGTAACCAGTTTAGAGAATTACCAGATGGTGATAATCTACTACTTACAAACAGTAGCATTGTAAATGCTCTTGATATACAAGCATTAGGAACAGTTACAGCATCGCAACTGGTCGTCAGCGGCACTGTATTTAGAAATGACTACAACGACTTACAGAATAAACCTACTATTCCAACTTCGATATTACAGTTAGGAATAGGTGACGGTACAAACGGTCAGTTTCTAACAACAAACGGTGCTGGCACAATAAGTTTTCAAAACATTCCTTCACAAGATCCTACACTAGGTGGTGAATTATCCGGAACAGCAAGTAATGCTACAATTAATGCAAACTCAATTGGTATTGCACATTTAGATGTAGATGACGGAACTATTGGTCAAGTTCTTGCTACAGACGGTTCAGGTAACTTACAGTTTATTGATATGACAGGTGGCGGCGGAGGTGGAGGCGGTGCTTCTAACTTCTTAGAGCTATCAGGGCAAATTGGATTATCACAAATTGATGACGACTTTATTACTCCAGTAAAACTTAAAGACAACAGTCAAGTACCTACAGCAGGACAATACTTAACTGTATCCGCAGGCGGTGACTTTGAATATTTAGACATTCCTACAACTAACCCACAATGGAACGATGTACAAAACAAGCCAAACATTCCTGCAACACTTACTGATTTAGGTATAGTTGAAGGTAGCGATGGCGATATTCTAAAAACAGACGGTGCAGGTAATTATACATTTACAGCATTTGGTAGTATTGAAAACATAGAATTTAGTGGTACAACAATTAGAACTGTACCAGACAATAGCAATTTAAGTATTGATCCTAAAGGCAATGGCTATCTTAGTATAGTAGGCACTAACGCTGTTGTACTACCAGTAGGTGATACTTCACAAAGAACTCCAAACGTTGCAGGTGCTATGCGTTTGAACAGCCAACTAGGAATATTTGAAGGTTACGATGGTAGTAACTGGAACGGTTTAGGCGGTGTAAGATCAGTAGACGGACTAACATATGTTAGTGCTGAAACAACACCAGGCGCAAGTGACGATACAATTACTTTTGTTACTAATGGGCAAACAAGTGCAACACTTACAGAAACTAAACTAGAATTAAATCAAGCTGTTGGTGTAAAAATTAAAAGTACACAATCTGCTGTAGATTTTGAAACAGGCGCATTAAGTGTAGACGGCGGTGTAAGCATCAAAGGTAACTTAATTGTTAGTGGTGCTGTTACTGTAAACGAAGAATTTAACACAAGTGTTAAAGTTGATGGTACAACATTAAGTGCTACACAAACAAATCAGTTTTCAATAGCACCAGCAGAAATAAACTTCTTTAACACCTCAATGAAAGTAAGAATATTTGGCGCAAGTGCTGACAATATTGATCAAGATCAAACAAACTTAGGTGTACAAGTAAGCAGAGTAGGATTTGGTACACCAGATGGAAGCGGCAATGAAGTTACATTTAGTTATCGTGTTGCACAAATGGATCAAGTTTCAGGTAAGATTAGTGCTGTTACAGCGGCGGCTGATATTACTATAGAGCCAGAAGAAATTACAGATTTTAACAATAATAAAAACATACAAGTAGTAGTAAGCAGAGCATCAAGTTCACATAACGTATTAATATATAGAAAAGTTGGTGCTGAAGTTGATTACACATTACACAGTGTTTTAGGACCAAAAGAACTTGGTGTATCTTTAAGCAACATTGTATTCACTGACTACTATGACTTTGATGTTACTCCTTGGAGCAAAAGAACTAATCAAGGATTATTTAATGCAAATAGCGGACTAGTACATGTTCCATTAGTAGCGCCAGGCAGTCCAAAATTAGGTTGGGTTGATACTGAAATTACAAATGTCAATTCTGAAACAAATACACTTACAGTAGCAAATCAATATTATGCAACAACAAGTACAATTGAAGTTGTTGTCGACGATACTGTAGCTGTACAAACAGCAATTGATGCGGCTAAAGCACAAAACAGAAACAGCCTAAGTTTAGAAAACAGAACTTACTTTATTAAAAGACTAGAACTACCATCTGGATTTACATTAAAGGGTAGCGGTGACCAAACAAGAATTATCAAACAGTATTGGTCAACAGAACAAGCAATTGGCGACAATGCTATTGTAAGACCTAAGTCAGGATACGCAAGTTACAGTAACATTACAATTAGAGATTTACGTATAGACGGTAACGCACAGAATCAATACTTAGCAAGTGATACAACTAATGACTATTTAAACTATGCTGTATATTTGTATGGTAACGATTTGTTATTTGAAAATATAGAATTAGATAATGTTGTAGGTGGCGGTATTTACGCATATGATTCAAGTATTACACAGAACCTTACTGTACTAAACAGTGAAATTACAGGCGGTGGATTAACTTACAGTTTTGACTGGTTTCCATTGTTTGCTGATGAATGTAGATCAGTTAAAATTGCTCACAACACATTTAGAGATTTTCCAGGGCCAGTACGTATTAGTGCTGTACAAAAAGGTATAGTATCTCCAAACATTGTTGATAACTGTGGTGAAGGTATTTTTGCATATGGTGCAACAAAGATTGTACTAACACCAAACGTACTACTAGGACCTGCAGGTGAGTTTATTGCTAATCCAGATGTGTTGAATTCAGAATACGATAGTGTAAACATACTACTTGAAAGCGGCGTTGACTTTAATAGTCCACAGTACGTATACCAAGAAAATGGTGCGTTCTTTGACTTTACAGCAAACCAAGGACGTTTAACTGGTATAATTAACGAGCTTACTAAAACAAACAATGTTGAAGAATTAAGCACAGATTATTCAGAAACACTAGGTGGTGATGACTACATTGCATTTACAAATGGCGGCGATGCTAATGGTGCGTTTGCATTCCGTATTGTAACATCAAGAGTTAGTGACTTACTTAGTAGAGCAAGTTATACACAACTAGTAAATGCTAATGCAAATTCGCAAGGACTAGTTTATAGAATTGTGGCAACAGAATATGTTCCACAAAAAACAATACAAGGAAACGGTAATCAGTTAGCAGGTAGTCATTATGAAGTACCTCTTACTGACGTAAGCGGACTAAACTTAGAGGATGTAGTAAGGTTAGTCGGACACAGTACAACTCCACCCACAGGCGGAGTTGATGGAACGATAAAAACAATAAATACGATAAGCAATACTATTGGTATTGATTTTGGAAGTGCATTTGGTGATATTACTGTAGTAGGTAATGGTGGTCAACTAGCACTACAAAACAATTTCGTAGTAGCCAAAGGGAAAATTAACTAATGTCAAGTTTAAACAATATTAACAACAACGCTTCGGTTGTAAACGTAGGTAGAACTACTCCAGTTACACCCGGCGCACAACCTGCATCAAACAGTATTCCTGTTGTAGTTGCTACAGACCAAACAGCGATACCAGTCGTTGAACAAAACAAAATACAATCAGAAGTTGCACTTTCACTACTAGGTATACCTAGATCAGAAGTTGCACTAGGTATATTTGCTGACGTTAACACATACGATGTTAACCCAAGTGAGTGGTCCAGTGTTCCAGAAGATTATTCCGAAGTTGGAAGTTCAGCAACACAGTACTCAGGTGTTGGAGGTCCGCAAGCATGGGGTATTTTACACTTACCTGAAGAGTCAGGTGCACAAGTTACAGCACCAGCAGACGAAACAGCAGTACTTACAAGTAAGAGATTTTTTAGATATCAACCAGGACGTGTTTCAGCAGCTACATTTGGTATTAAGAGTTCGTTTGCTTCAGGCAACGTAGTAGGTGCAGGACAAAGAGCTGCAACAAGAAACCCAGATGTTAAAAAGTATGGTATCTTTGATAAATTTGACGGATACTATTGGGAAACAAGAGACACAGGACAAGGCGATCAGTTTGCTGTTGTAAGACGTACACAATCTATTATCAGAAAGAACCCTTTGCAATTTGGTAATAGTGCAGGACAGCAATTAGAAGATCACGCACTAGGTGGTAAAGCACCATCTATTGCTGAAAGTAAATTTAACCAGTATCCTACAGCAACAAAATACTTGACAGAAAACAAATTTGATTTAATTGATAAGAGTGTAATTAGTAACACAGCAGTTAAATGTCAAAGAGACTTAGGTTACTTCTTAGAATCTGTTGGTACAGATATTACACTAGGTACAAACTATGGTTCAACATTCCAAGGTTTAGCAGAGTCTAACTCAAACGAATATCCGTTACCAGTAAGTGTTACTACAGCAATTGATAATTCAGAAATACAAGTTAAAGCACTAGCAGGTGTAGATGCTACAGCAGACGCACTTGTTGACACATGGTACAACAATTTAAGAGCTGTTGCTGTTGACGCAGGTACAAGAGTTGATTATGCAAGTGCAACGCAAGCAGAGCAAATTGCTTTCCTAAAGGCTGTTACATTTACAAATCCAACTAGTGGCGGTTCAGCAAGTAGAGAAGCTGTTAAAGACCAACTAGTTGCAAACAGAGATTTTATTGCGGCAGAGATTAATGCATGGGTAACAGATAACTATCCAAGTGCAAGTCATAACACAAACAAATGTACACGTGATGTATTGTTTGTTCTAAACGCTGTAGCATACGATGTACTATATGGCGGAAACAGTGCTACATATGACGCAGGTAGGTTCTTCTTTTACGATGGTTTTAGTAAGAGTGATCAAACAGCAGACTACATTACACAAACAGTAGCGGCATACGGACGTTTAGTTGCAATTATTGATGACATTGTTAAAAACGTAACTATTACTAAAACAACTGGTAACAGTGAAACACAAAGCACAGGCAACGGTGTAGCGGCACAAGCAGAAGCTGATGCGGCTGTAGCGTTTGCAACAATTATTAGAGATGTTATTGACGAAGGCGATATACTATTAAGTTTACCAGTAACAAGAACATTGCCAGATACATCATGGGGTGCAGCTTCAGCTACAGCGGCACAGACTGCTATTACAGCAGCTACAAAAACTATTGTAGAAACAGTAGCACCTGTAACATTTACAGGCGATGATTTAAAATGTAAGAGAGATTTAGAATTTGCACTAGATGCTTATATCAACGATTTACGTTGGGGCGGCAACGGTCACATTATAGCAAATGCGGCAACTTACGACACAGCAATACTAACAGATGCAGAGCGTGAGGGCGAAACACATTACTTCTTTAGAAATAAGTTACGTGAAACACTAGCAAGCATTAACGAAACAGGCGCCAGAACAAAAATAGGCGACCTTGCTAAGTTTCAAATACAAGCGGTTACAGCAAACGGTGCTACACCATATCCGGCACAGCCAGGACCAGATGGAACTACAGGAGCAATTACAGATGCACAGATTGCTTCTGCAACATACGGGCAACGTAGTAAAGTAGAAACAATCTTTAGTGTGTACGCATTGTATTACGGTTACCTAATAAGTCAAAGTTTAAATTATGATGCAGTAACAGAATTGCCAGAGGGTGCTGTTGAAGCAGACTTTGAAAGAGTACTTAAATTTAAATGTATTAGAGACGTTAAGTATGTAATGAATGGTTACGGCAGTGACTTACAGTATGGCGGCAACGCAGCTACAACATACAACGCATTTAAATACTACAGCGACGGCGCATTAAAAGTTTACTCACAAACAAGTGGAGGAGTTGTTGCAGAGATTGCTAGACACCAATTCTTAAAAGACCTGCTTACATCAAATAGTTTAGTTAATGTTGAAAGAACAGATTCACAAGTTGTACAAATTAAGAGTTTAACAACAAGGTTTGCTTTAACATCAACACAAAGAAATAAACTAATTACACTAACAGATACAATTATTAATAACTTTACAACTGAATACAATGGGTCTGTTGATTACGGATCAGCAGGACAGTTTGGTGACTTAGTAATTTTACGTGATGGGTTAATTATGGTACATGCAGGTGTATACGATCCTACACTACTTAAGAAGCGTGTTAAAACACCAGCACAAATTGACACAACAAATAACACATTGACACTTGCAGAAGGAAGTGTTATAATAGGACAGTATGTAAACTACTATGGTGATTGTCCAGAACTTACAGATGGTAAAACATACTTTGTAAGTGAAGTACAAGGTCCTAAGGGTAATACAATTACACTAATGGATCCTGCGGTTGCTGACTTTGATCAGTTTGATGTAACACCAAGTAACAACACACCAATTACACTTACAGGTGCAGGAACTAATCACTTTATTGAAACACCAGTACCGTTTATTCATCCACTAGAATATGCAAAGTCGTTTGGACTTGCAGGTGTTGAAGAACGTTACGATGGCATGTTCCCATACATGTACACATCATCTGGTACGTTACCAGCAGATCCAGCAGACGTAATTATAGGATATGTTGATACAGCAATCGACACAAGTGTTGATGCGGCATCATTAAGAACACAAATAGATAACTTAAACTTCAAGTATAAAACTTGGGTAAGAGATCATGTTGATCCAACATACTATTCAGTATATGAATACAGAGTTGGTAGAACTAGATTCTCAGGAGATGCGTTAGACGGAAAAACACGTAACAGTGTTTACAGTGATAACGTATTAGATAAAAAAGCAGGTGAACTATTCTTAGGCACAGGCGTGTCAGCACAGGAACAAACATCAGTTTGGGACATGGACTTTAGTAAGGTGACCATGCTTAAAGTTGAATTTAGTTGGTATGGTGCTGTTGGTGCATTGTTCTTAGCATATGTTCCAGTAGACAATGGCGAAGCACGTTGGGTAAGAGTACACCATTTACGTTGTTCAAACCAGTTAAAGATATCTTCACTAGGTAATGCTACACTTCCAATTACGTATCTAGTATACGGTGGTGGTAGTGAAACACGCTTTGGTGTTCCAAATGCTAATAGGTTGCAAAACCCATATGGTAGTTACTCAGAAAGCCTTGTTAAGTATGGTGCTTCTTACTACATTGATGGTGGTGACCGTGGTACAGTTAGATTGTTTAACCATAGTTCCGAAACACCTACAGACATTAGTGGTTCAAAGTACAAATTAGGTGTTACTAATACTAACGCTAATGACCCAGTTTCTCCGTACTTTACAGTAACTAACTTAGATCCTGATACAACAGGATTTGATGCACCAGCGGCAAGTACATACTACATGAACGCAAGGATAATTACAGGTAACTCACAAGACCAAAACGTAAAAGTTATTTGGGTAGATGGCAATGATTTATATCTTAATAAACCAGTAAGCCAAGTATCAACATTAAATGTAATTGTAGATAGACCAGCACTTGTATACGGATTAAAAACAAAAGACAACATTACATCAGGTAATGGCGATGATGTTAGAAACAGAGTACAGGTATATCCAACACGTTTAAGTGTAGGTAGTGATGGTAGCACTAACGCTAAAGTTACACTAATTAAAACACCTTTATTCCAAACAACATTAGGAACTACAGGTAATTTTGCACTTAATGCAACTGTAGATATAAATCAACAATACTTACTATCTACAACAAACACAGATTATCTTTCACAAAATGGAGACTTTACTTACGGTTACTTCCGTGCAAGTTTAAATGGCTCAGAAACACTTATAAGTGTATTAGGAAGATTAGAGAAAGCAAACGACAACTACTATTTTTATCCATCAGACATATACAATGGTACATTAGAATTTGCTTCAGGCACAACATTCTTAAAAGAGGGTGTATTTGATCCAGACGGAACTGTACTTACTTCAAGTGAAACAACTTTTGAAAAAGAACGTTTAAGTTCAGTTGAAGTTGCACTAAGAGCGCAGACTCCAATACCTGGAACAGGTACTGAACTAGCAAGTTATTACGTTGCACCGGGTGCTGAAGAATTTGACTTAGCAACTTATTTCGACTATAACAAAGAGTATATAAGTTACCCACTTACAGATCAGCTAGAGACTCTATTCTTAGCAACATTTAGTAATAATACTAATAGCAATACACCTTTAGTTTCGTTGAGTGCGAGCTTGACATGGGAGGAGCAATAATAAATGCCTCAAATCAAAATAGGTTTCGACAGAATACCTATACCAACAGCAAAGAATTTTGTACCTCTTTATGACATTGTAAAAGGTGTTCCGCTTAGAGATTCAAATGGACAGATTATTGTTACGGAAGATGAAGGTCCGGTAGAAGCTCTTTCCAAAGCAGAAAACAGTACTAGTGTTGTTATAAACAATAGAGTAGTCGAAAACACACAACTAAACATTGTAGAACAGTTTGCTGAAACATCGCAAGTTAGTACAACACTACTAGGTATACCTAGAGCAGAAGTACAACTTAGTTTGTTCAGTGACGTAAGTACATATGGTGTTAATGAAGAAGAATGGGAGTTCTACCAATACAATGGAGTATTTGGTAGACCAGCAGGTTGGTACAACAGACGCAATAGAACATTTGGTAATCATTTCTACACTAGACTAGTTGAAGAAACAAATGAGCAAGCACTTGTTGTTGAAAGTTTTCCAGTAGCATTTACTTTTCCTCCAGGGCCAAATTATACAAGCGGTGGATACAATCCTGCGGTATTTGCTAGATTCTTAGCATTTATTGATTTAGGTAACGACTTATATACAACATACGTTGGCAGTAATGAGATTTTTGCAAAAGAAAATTTCTTAGATCCAGCGTTATGTTTTACACAGGATGGCGATGTTGAATATCCAGATGATGAACAACTAGGATATGATAAGATTGAAAATTGGTGTCAAGCATGGATGAATATGCGTGATGGTCTTTTGCTAGACCCTAACACTAACACACCTATTAGATTTCCTACAGGATACGATGCAACAAACACAAGACCAGGTGCAAGTGATACAGCAAACTACTTTGGGTTACTACAAAGTAAAAAAGCATACAGATATCAACCAGGACGTATTTCAGGATTTACATTTGGTTTTAGAGCAAGCCGAGATGAAGCAAGTATTGACAACATTATCGAATGGGGTATAGGTAATCCTACAGACGAATATGTTTTCCAAATAAGAGGTCCACAGTTTAATATTGTACGTAGAAGTACAGTTAGATTGCCTAACGAAGTATTACAACGTATGGGCTTCAACAATACATCACAACAAACTGTAACAAGTAGAGAACCATTTAACGAATCTGAATTTTCTGAGTTAGTAATTACAAGAGACTTTTTTAACGGAGATCCATTAGATGGTAATGGTAGATCAGGATACTTGTTAGATCCTACTAAAGTTACTATGTACAAAATTGAATTTGGTTGGTACGGTGCTATTGGTGCTAAGTTTTATGCTTACATACCAACAGCCACAGGCGATGCACGTTGGGTGTTAATGCACACATTAACTATTGAAAACCAATTAGGCGAACCGTGTTTACAAGATCCATATTTTAAATTTAGATATCTACAAGATATTAGAAACACAAGTAGCATTAGAGAGCCACAATTCCTTTACAAGTATGGTGCTTCATGTTATATTGATGGTGGCGACAATAGTGCAGGCAAATACTACTCATACACAAGTGACGACAAAGTAGTTAACAATGCAAGACAAACAAGTGTTGCAGGCATATATCCTAAACGTGAAATTAAAAACAGCGACGGTATTGGCAAGCCTAATAAGAAAAATGTTTATCCTGTAGATTTAAAAATAAACTGTGATCAACTTACTGAAGTACAAGTAGTTGAAATAGACGGATGTCCTGCATTTGGACATCACTATGCACCAAGTTTACACAGTAATACAAATGGTGTTACAAGAAGTATAAACATCAATGGTGCAGGCAACGAAATTACAACTAACCCGCAACCACAAGTTAACATAACTAATATTAGTCAAGCAAGTTGTGGTATTGTAACTACAGATGTTGCACACGGATATTTTACAGGACAAAAAGTTACAATAGAAAATGTTGTAGGCATGACAGAAGTTAACCTACAAACATATTACATTGAAGTGTTAAGCGATACAGAATTTGCTTTATACAGCAATCCTGAATACGATGCAGAAGTAGATACAAGTGGCTTTGCTGCATATGTAAGTGGCGGCACATCAGATGGTGATCCAATATTTAGAGTAAAAGACGACGATAGTAAACTTATTGTACCAGGCATTAATAGTTGCTATGCCGCAAGAACAAGCGAAAGTACAGCAAACATTGAACGTATTGGTTTTGACGCATTATATGAAAAGAGTTCTACAGGCACTATTGATACACAAGTTATTTTAAATGGACAGTTAGTTGACCGTAGTACTGTAGATACTTCCGCTGTACGTTTTACAAGTTACTACGATTCTATTGCAGGTAGTACATATCCTATAACAGGTGACGGATTTGATTGTAACTTTTTAAATCCAGTTGCTCAAGAAGGCACACAGTTTTGTGAATTTATTATTGGTGTAACAGAAAACAAACCTGTAATTGTTACACGTAATAATGCACTAGGTACTCCAATACCAGAAATTAAATTTTTACAAAGTAATGGTATTACAGAAGTAGAACCAGACTTAGATGATATATTATATGCTGAATTTACACACAGTAGTTTGTACAGAGACAGAGACGGCTACGAAGAAAGAGAAGGCGATGCACCGCTTGGTATAAAATATGACATTGATTATAGATTACCTCGCCCTACAGGAACTGATAGCGGCACATGTTCAGGCATTAATGTGTCAATTGAAGAAAGATTAGCATTTACAGTTACGTATAGTTCTACTGATCCAGTAAGCGGAAGTCCGAGTGACGTTGTTATATTTGACAACGAACCAAGCGAACTAATAAATGGGTTTAACCTTGTTGGCGGTGAGTTTGGAGACGGAGATTCTCCAAGTGGTATTAGATTTACTAGCACACTAAAAACATATATTGACAGTAACAACGATGAAAAGTATTATGCAGATATAGACGGTGCTCCTAGTAGTGCAGCATTTACTCTTAAATTAAGTCCTATAAGAATTAAAGATAAAACGATTACAGGTGATCCGTTAAAAGGTGTTAACAAAGTACAAATATTCAGTTTCCAACCTAAGCCATTATATCTAGTTGTGTTTATGCGTGACAATGCTAAAATGAACAATGTAACTATTACAGAATATATCAATGGAACAACTAGAGCATTTTGTCCAGAGTGGGTAGTAAACAGCGGTATTGACGTTGTGTTCTCCGGAGGTGCAAGTTCAGGAGTACCTGCAGCTAATTACTTAGAGAAAGAAAGATTAGCAAGTACAAGTGTTGATGTACAAAACTCGCAACCATTGCGTCCAGGTAAACTAAAAGATACTTTATATGTTGCACCAAATAGAAATAATACTATAGCATTAGATAGTGTGTACGGACCAGATAGGACAACTATTACTCCAGGAATATTAAATACAACAGCAACATTTATTACAGCAAGAAGTTTAGAAAATAATGATGTTAACTTAGTAAGTGCAAGTGTGACTACGAAGGAAGATTAATGGCAAATATAAAATTTGGTCTAAACGTAAACAGGAGTCTTGCAGACGTTGCAGATCCTGGAGCGGCCTTAGCAAACATAGGGATTAATATAAATGACCTTGATATTATTAGGGGAGCAGCTGGTGACTTGGGTATTACAGCAGATGATGTAAAAGCACTAAGTGGACTAGGTGTACCTGTACAAAACTATCTAGTTAAACTATATCAAGATACATTACAATATTCAAGTATTATTGACGAAACAGCAGGCACAGGTTCGTCACTAAAAGGTAACTTAGTTGTTAACGGCGTACTAGGTGCTGGAGCAATTAAATATCAATACATTGACGATGATAATACTACACTTAAATTTGCTGACATTAGTACAAGTCGTGTTAGTAGTTGGAGTAGTACAGATAGTCCTGCTACAGATACTAGCCCAATTTTTTACGGTAGTCAAATTGAAGTAGACGGACCAATTGAAACTAACACCCTTGAAATATTAAAGCCTGCAGACTCAGTACGTTTTAGAAGTTCAGAAGTACCAACACACAAGATACAAGCAACCATTGGCGGACAAACTGTATACTTGTATGCTATGAAAGGCATACCATTAGTGTTTGACGGGTTCTTTAGAAACTTGGACAGTGACCTTAGACTAGTAACAAGTGGTGCTGTAAGTTGGCGTGTTGTAAACAAACAATTTGATTACTTAACAAAAGAATATGAAAACGTAGGCGGCTCTAATACAACACGTAGTTTCTTAAGATATAGAGACACAGGAGCGGCTTCAAAAGCTGTAGAAATATATCATAATCCAAACAACATTCTTACACTACCATTATCAGGAATAGGTTTAGCAGAACTTCCATCAGCTGCATTAGAAAACTGTCAAAATTTATATGTTAACAACAACATTATAAAAACGTTCCCGGACTTTACACAGTTTGTTCCTAATGTTAGATTATTAGATGTTAGAGAGAATAACTTTACATTAGGTGACGATCCTACTTTACGTAAATTTAATTCAAGTGTGTTAGCACGTATACCTACAACAGTTAGAGAAATAAGATTTGGTAATACATTTAATGGAAGTATTACAGCAGACTTAACAACACTTACAAACTTACTAACACTAAACTTAAATGGTCACAACAGAGGTGGATCATTTAACTACTATGATCAAGACGGTGAAGATCCTACAGGCTCATGTCCTGAAGTTTCCAACACATGTCAAAACTATTTTATCTACAGAAACAGTTTTAATGCTGTTCCACAAAGTGTAAAAGATTTACCAGACCTTAGACAGATTAATTTGTATAGCAATACTATTACTGACGATAACATGCAATTTGCAAGTAGTGTTATCAACTATATAAACATAGGCGGTAATCCGGGTATTAACATTCCTAACTGTGCAAATAAAAATTCACTACAGGATTTTTATGCTCATTACAATAGTGCAGCTAATGTACCTGCAGATAGAAACTTATTTACTACAAGCTCAGGAGCATATAAGTTTGCAAACTGTGGATCTCTAAGACTTATATACTGTTACGGTAGTGCATATACAGGACCAATACCAAAGTTTGCTGGAAACTCACAATTATACTATTTCCAAGGACAATACACAGCACTACGTGGTGGACGTTCAGACACAGAGCAAGATTATGTATTATACGATGATGTATTTGACGATTGTGCAGATGCTATGCGTTACTTCCAAGTAGCAAGTAGTAGTTTGTTAAATGCGCCTATGCACCCAGATTGTTTTGAAAAGCCAACAGGTATGATTGGTATTGTGTTTAGAAGTTTCAATGCAGGAGTAAGTGGTGCGTTCCCAAGTTTAAATACAATGCAGAACTTGCGTTATATTGTAATGCTACAAAATAACTTTACAGGGCCATTACCAAACTTTTTTAATAACCCTAACTTATATTACTGTCATTTATATGGTAACTCATTTAGTGGTGCTATACCTGTGATACAAAGCAATGCACTAATGTACTTCTATGTGCATAGTAATCAGTTAACATCATTCGGCGGATTAGAAACACCTAATCTAAGAAGATTGTTTATAAGTTATAATCTAATTACTGGTGCTATTCCTGATATGAATAATCTTACATTGTGTTATGACTTTTATATGAATAACAATAACTTTACTGACTACACAGCAGGCGCACTAGTAGCATGTAGATCGTTATACAGAATTGATATTAGTAACAATCCAAACTTACCAGCGGGTGCGGTAAATAATATTGTAGCAGACCTTGTTGCTAACTACGAAAATAATCCACGTGGTGGTATTAGTGTAAACTTAGCAAACACATCAACACCTACAGGTGATGCTGTAGAACAAATTGAGTTCTTAAGGTCCAAAGGTTGGAACATGAGGTTATAAAATGGCAACATCAGCAGTACAAGGATTTTTAAAATCCGCAAACTTATTAGAAAATACGCAGGACAGACAGTTACTTAATAACTTAGGTGAAGCACCTATTGCTGATGATATTAGTTTGTTCATTAACAATAACCAAAACGTATCAAGACTTACTATTGCAGATGCTGAGTATAATTTTATTACAGGACTTGTAACAATAGTAAACAATACAGCAGAACAGCAAGCCGCAAGAAGTGGTGTTTTTACAAACGGTGACCCTGTTAAGATACTGTATGTAAATGAGACTGTATTACAAGATGATTTATTTGTTACACAAAGTAATGGTGAAACAACATTTGGCTTTGCAACTGATGTAGAAGGTGATAGTCAATTTACATTTGATCCTCCTGCAGAAGGGTTTATTGTACAACGTTCTGATGCTGTAGTATTAAATAACTTAACATTCTTAGGTGCTGTAGAAGATACAGCAGGATTTAGTAGTGGGCTTGGTGCAGGAGCATCAGGTGGAGAGCCTGAAGGTGCATCTGGTATCGATACTGATGACACATATGCTAACCAATTTTTAGAAATTTATCAATACTTAGACATTGCAAAATATCAAGCAGACAAAAAGTTTGTAAGTGATAAAAATGTTGCAACAGATGATGACTTTAGAATGGAAGGCTCATTTAGTATTAACGACCCTTCTGATATGATTATTACTGAAGGTGTAAATTTAAACAGCCCGGGTTTATATATTACAAACCCTGCAAGTCCATTAACAAACATTCAACGTATTAGAGCATTTAGTGATACATCAAATCCTTGGGAAGTTGTAGGCACAGGTGTTAACACAAAATTAACAACACAAGCTGCTTCAGCACAAACTGGCGATTTAAAACTTAACAATGGTATAATAATTGACGGCGTGTCTCCAATCACAGAAAGTGGAAACGTAAACAACGTTTCTTTCACTCATAAAGCAAAAGTTAAAATAGACGGTATTGATTACTTTTTATGTTTAACTAGTTGATGCTAGTACTTTATACACTGTTCCATTAAACGTAATAGGTATTGTTCTATCATACGCTAATGCGTCTCCTAAACTAAGCTCTGTTGTCGTTGTATTTTCTGCTACAAAGTCTCTTACTTTAAGTATAGCACTTGCGTTGGTCATTTGAAGCCCAACAGTAGCACCTGTGCCGTCTGTTGTTCTAAGACCATCTAAGGTACCCACAAATGGCGGTGCTGTGTTTAATGGTATAACACATGCTTCTTTGTCTTGAGTTGTGTTTGAAGGACAAATAACAACGGTAGTACCTGCAACCATATCGTCACCTGCTTGTACAGGCTTGTTTAATGTTACTGTATTGTTAATAGGATCAATAGCAATAATTTTAGTTAAAGTGCTAGTGTCAGTAGGATCAATTTCTTCTGTGTAAGGTCTACTTTGAAATACATTGTTTAATCCAAAGCCGTCTACATTGTTTAGTGTAAGTACTGTATCACCAGGTACCGCTGTAACAGCAATTTCTTTACCTACAGTTCCTATACAAAAATTATTAAGACTGTTGTTTTTTAAACCTTTATCACTATAAAAATATACTTGTTCTAATCCACTTAACCCTAATGCAATGTTTGTAGTGAATTCTCTAATATTTACAATTTCTGTAATTCGTATGTAATCTGTGCCAGCAGGATTATTTTCTGCTACAACAACTGTACCTACTTTAAGATCTGCTGTGTCGTCTACAGTAACACTTGTACCAGATGACGTGCCTGCTTGTACATCTAAAAATCCTCTGTGATCCATAAACTTAACAGGAACTGTTGCATCACCTGTTGCTGTAGAATTAACAATGATTATATTGTTACGTGATAAATCTGTAACTGTTGTGCCTTTAGTATAAGCCGGTGTAATAACTTGGTTACCAATTTCAATGTTGTCCGTATACGGGCTAGTTGATGTTGTACTTAATATGTTACTATCTTGTTCAAACGATACTGTATATTCTGCCCGTAACGCATTGACAAATCTTCTTGGAGGACTGTATGTTACAGTTAGTGGACTTACACTAAGCCATCTTGCATACTGTGTACTAAAGTTAACATCTTGTGGTCCTATTTCACCACCGCCTGTTAAAAGTCTATTATCATAGAATCCTTTAAAACTATCTTCTTCAAACTCATCTGGCACTTGTTGATACAAATACCAATATGGCCAGTCGCCACTATCTTTAATATTTGTAGATAAGTTACAATCTATATACTTGTTAAAGTAATTCTTAGTAGGATCACTATACCAATATGTTAAACGTATTTCAATAGGAACGTATTTTTCTAAATCAGATTCAGTATGACTAAATCTAAATGAATCACTACCAATTTTGTTTTTAATACTGTAAGTAAGTTTTGCACCATTAGGAACTGTTATTGCTTGGTTAAGAGTAATAGTTGTATTACTAGTGCCGTCTACAAAAAGTCCTGAACTTATTTCTGCTGAAAGTATTGCTACGCCATTTTCATCTTCTGCGGCAATAACTTCATCACCTATTATTACAGTACGGGCATCAATTGCATCAACAGTAACACTTAGTTCATTATTCATTGCACTTAAATGTTCTATTTGGCGATCTTCTGCAAATGTATTTTGTACAACTTGAAGGGCACCAAAACGGTCTGCTACTTCAAACATTACTAAACCAGTAGTATCAAAACTAAATGTACTTGGACCACTAGCATCTGGCACATAAAATCCTTGCCATTGTATTAGTCCGTTTGCTCCACCTAGTGTGTCATCTAGTTTATTACTAAATTCAAATACACCGTTGTTCCAAAACTGTTTTGTAACTTGAGGTGTTTCGCCTGTTTGTATTATATTAGCACCTGTAGTATTTTTACTTAGACTAGTACTAATTTGATCAGTATCATAAAATTTTGCTATAAGGCCATCTCCTCCATTAAAAAATGGTGGATCATTAGTTGTAGCAATAATAGTGTCTAATTGATTTTTAACAGTAATAACTGGAGAAGCAATTCTATCAACTAATTCACCATCTTCTAATACTGTATTTTTAACAGCAAGTCCTGCCATTAAACCAATATCTCTATTAGTAACTGTACTATTACTAATACCTTTAATAGCGTCTAAATCACCGCCTGTAAATACTTTGTTATCAGAACCAACTACAAGGTTGTTTAGAACGTTGTTGAGTGCCTGATCTTTTGATGTAAGATCTGCTAGATTTAAATCTCTACGTAGTCCTATGTTCTTAAATGAAGGTCTTGCCATATAATACTCCCTGTACAGTATTTATCAGCTTTGATAAATACAATATATAATAGGAAACTAACAAATGGCTGTAGAACTAGTAAACATAGGTAGAATTGCAAACGATGGTACAGGTGATGACCTACGTGAAGCATTTATCAAAATCAATAGAAGTTTAGAAGATCTAGACTTGCGTATTGACGATAAAACTGAAGGTGTCAACTTAGGCACAGGTGCAGGCGTCTTTAAACAACGCACAGGATACAATTTAGAATACAAAAGTCTTGTAGGAAATAACGATATTGTTGTTACAAACAACCCTACAGAGATTGCACTTAGTATAGATACAACCCTAGGGGCAAGACCTATTGTTGCTGATACTGGTACAGTAACTATACCAGCAAGAGGAACACTTAGATTACAAGGTTCAGGCGGAATTACAACTACAGCAGATGACGCAAACGGATCAGTAACTATTGCAGGTAATGCTACTTTAGAATCAGACACTAGTCCGTCATTATCAGCAAACCTTAATGCTAATGGATTTGCTATTACCAACGTAGGCACACTTATAGGTAGTAATGTTCAAAGTCTTGTGTATGATGTTGATATCCGCACTATAAACGATTTATATATTAACTTAGACTTTGGCGAATTTGTAGAGAATACAAATAACTTCGTTGACTTCTTTAAGGGATTAGTTAATGCTGATTACGGCACTCTAACTGGTCCGACATTGATAAACACGGACGACGGGCTATTACCAACATTGTAAATTACGATAAATAGCTATGTAAGGATTTTTATATGGCAAGTATCTGGACACAACCAAACAACTACAAATTAAGAACACTTGTAGAAAGAGTGAAACTTGAGACAGGAGATTTTATTTTACCTGTGGACTCAAGTGCGACTATAACATTATTAGCAGGTGACTTACCTCCTGGACTAAGAATTGTCGGTACCGAAATAACTGGTACACCTTTTGAAGTTGAAATAGTAAAAGTATTTAAATTTGTTCTTAGAGCAAAAGTAGGAACTACTGTAGAAGATAGAACTTTTACAATAGATGTTACAGGACCAGATGAACCGTTTTGGATTACACAACCAGGACTTTTGCCAATTGGCGCAAACGAAAATTTATTTGTTTTAGACAATCAAATTATTGACTATCAGTTCTTAGCAATTGATGCTGATACAGCTGCAGGTCAAACATTAGAATACTATATTGTTCCTGGGGAGGGCACCTTACCGCCAGGACTTACACTAACAAACACAGGTAGAATACAAGGTGTTGTAGAACCTTTGCTTGCATTAGATAAAGAAGCAGCTAAAGGCGGATTTGACACAAGTCCATATGATGCTTATCCTAGCGATTTTTCAATTAAAGCAGATAGAGGTTTTGATAGTTATTTTTATGACAATGTGCGTTACGATACGCAATCAGATCCACAAATACCAAAGAAACTAAATCGTTACTATGAATTTAAAGTAACTATAAATGACGGTGTAACAGAGAATCCACCTAAAAGAAAATTTAAGATATATGTTGTAGGTGACGATTTCCTAAGAGCAGACAACACTATCATGAAAGTTTCAAATGGTGTGTTTAAAGCAGACAACACAAACATACGTCAACCTAAATGGTTAACACCTGCAGACCTTGGATACAAAAAATCAAATAATAATGCTACTGTTTACTTAGATGTTTATACTAGTGATACATTACAAGGTAACTTGTTATACAGTTTAGACGATGTTAACAACGACAATAGCGAAAGTATTTTACCACCAGGATTAAAACTAGATACTCTTAGTGGAGAACTAACTGGTCCTATTCCTTATCAGCCACAAAGTTTTAAAGACTACAAATTTACTGTTCGTGCAACACGTTACACAAACGACATAGATTATGCTGTAGTTACAGGCACATTTTACGAAGATACATTATCAGGCAAACGATCATTTAAAGTATACAAACTTCCTCTTAATGTACAAGACGGAATAACACTTAATGACGGTATTGATGACCTAAATGATTTAAAAGATCAAAACATTACATTAAATGGCAGACCTTACAAAGTAGAGTCAGTAGATGGTTCAGATGACGACTTCGATATAATCACACTCACTGAAACACTACGACCATTCTTAAGTTTTACTCTGTCACAAGACAGTCAAGCAAACAGTCAAAGTATATTTGTTGAAAAACTAAACAACTTTGAAAGACAACAATGGAAAGATAAAAAACTTGTTTACGATAACCAAAGTAGTACACCAGAAACTTACACAATACAAAGTGTATATGGTTACAAGCGTTGGCAGATCGCAAGTGCGACAGGCGATATTTCTATCAACTTTGAAGCTGGTGGCACAACGGCATTACCGTTTGGTCAAAACGAAACGCTATCTCAGAGTGTGATAAGAATATTCGAAGGTACAGATTTACCTGTTTTTGTAGACGCGGGCGCGACAGCAGGAAGTATAACTTTCTGGGCTCCAGATAATGCACTTACAAAAGAAGCAAGAATTAAGACTATCTTTACAGGTAGTGATTTAGTTTATACATTACTAGATGGTAATAAAGATCTAGTATATTTTGACAAACCATTAGAACCAGGCAGAACTTATATTACAGGACAAACTGTTAGTCTTGCATTATATGGAGATGGATTCTTTGAGAAAGAATTAATTACATATGCAAATGCTGATGTAAACAATCCTAGTACACCTAAAACATTTACTATTAGAATACTAGGTGAAGTAGACAGTGAGATTGAATGGATTACGCCTGCAGACTTAGGAAGCATTACAGCAAACTTTAACAGTACAAAGCGTGTTACAGCAAAAACAAACGTACCTGATACTAGACTAATATATACTATTGTGTCAGGACGCCTGCCAAACGGGCTTAGATTAGCTTACACAGGCGAAATAATAGGTAAAGTAACACAGTTTGGTACACTAGAAAATTTAGGACTAACAACATTCGATAATGCTGACTTTAGTTTAGACGGTGGCACAACATCAATAGATAGATCATATACTGTTAAAATTAAAGCAGAAGATAGATTTGGTTACAGTGCTATTGAAAGAGACTTTGTAATAGATGTAATTGACCAAGACGATACCCTTTACAGTAATTTGTATATTAGGCCAATGTTAGAGCCTACAATTAGAAAAGAGTTTAAACGTTTTGTAAGTAATCCAGATATATTTCCAACTACATCAATATATAGAGCAAGCGATCCTAACTTTGGAATACAAACTAAAGTTAATATGTTAGCATATGCCGGTATTGAAACTAAAAATATTGATGAGTATGTAGCAGCTACAGCAAAGAATCATAAACGTAGAAATTATAAAATAGGTGATGTAAAAACAGCCATTGCAAAAGAACCAGGTAGTAATGATATTGTATACGAAGTTGTATACTTAGAAATTATTGATCCTCGTGACAGCAAAAAAGGCAAAGTTGCAAATAACTTTATAGCACACCCGCAACCAGGAATAACAGCAGACAGTGTAGAGTACGAAGTTATTGATGATACAACAGCACAAGACAGTGGTTATGATGTTGCAAAAGTCGACGGACGTTTTAGAGATATAGACGTTACACTTGATCAAGGCGATGGGTTTAGCGTTGGTCTGCGTACAGGTGATGTAATACAAGACGTTGATAATGATGATATTGATGTTACACTTAGAGATGGTGTAACAGAAGTAAATATTGATGTTGATATAAGTGACTCAGAACCTATTAGACAGCGTTTAAGACAGAACGGTACAAATACTGTAAAAGCAGATACCGATGCTGTAATAGTAAACAATGCTAATGAAGTAAACATGTATATTAGTAATACAACTAATATGCGTGAGCAACTTGAAAAAATTGGCAAGAGCCAAAGACAATACTTACCGTTATGGATGCGTACAGGTCAAGACGGAAGTATTTCAGAACTAGACTATGTAACAGCAATACCTTTAGCATATTGTAAAGAAGGTAAAGCAAAACTAGTACAACAAAATGTTAAAAATGCACTTACAAATGGCGAGTTCGATTTTAAACAAATTAACTTCGATGTTGACAGATACATTGTAGACAGTGCAACAGGAATACAAGATGAAAGATATATTGTCTTTCCAAATTATATTTTTAATGTATAATACTAGATAAATAATATACCAGGAGAAAACAGATGGCCAGTAATATAGTAGATACAACAATTGACGAAACATATCCTGTCGCAGGTGTCGACAACGATAGTCAAGGATTTAGAGATAATTTTAATATTATCAAAGCAAACTTTGTATCGGCAAAAGCCGAAATTACAGAGTTACAAAGTAATGCGGTTCTTAAGAGTGCATTAACAGGTGAAACATTAGATAACGACTTTGGCGGTAATGAAGTTACAAATGCAGTGTTTAAAGATTGTGCAGAAGGCGTAAGTGCTAACGGTACTATTAACACACTACAGAACATAAGTTACTTAAATGGTGGATATCAAACAGGTACTGTTACAGGCAATCTTACTCTAACACTTGCTGATTGGCCGTCAGCTGGATATGCTAGAATGGTTGTAGAACTAGCAAGTGATACTAGCGATGCTAGAACAATTACATTTAGCGGTGAAAACACAGCACAGTTTAAGAAAATATCTACTGACTCTTGGGCATCAACAACAGCAACTGGTGTAGTAGCAACAGTTACACAGTCTAAAGAAATTTACGAATTTTGGACACACGATGGCGGATCAAACATCTATGCTAAAATTGTAGGAACGTTTATTTAATGTTTAATCCTTTAGTTGATGACTTCTCACTTCTATCAGATAGAGAAGTAGAAGAAAAACTATTTGATTTAAAAAGAAAATACTGGCAGACGCGAAACCCTTCCGTTCAAGAACAAATTTCAGTTATCATGAATATGTATTCAGAAGAAATGCATGTACGTAGTGCAAAAGCAATGCAAAAAACTAATGATGATTCGGAAAAAGGACTTGACAATCTGATTAATATCAGTTAAAATACTTGTATGCTTATGAAAACTGACGACTTAGGAATTCCACGATTCTCTAATAAGGATCTAATAGACATGATATACAGCGGCAACGCTGATAAGTGTCATGTTGTTCTATGTGAGCAATCGGACGATGTAGACAAGTTCAATGCCGCTATGGAAGAACAAGGCTTTGACAAACTCCAAAAGTATATCCCACTAGATGTAGATCAAAAGACTTTTGACAATGTATGTCAAAGTGAATGGTTTATGCCTGATGGATATAAAGAGCTAGATGTTGAAGCACATTTATTAGGTAAGATAGGCGACAACCCTCTGTTACCAGAGTGGGCCAGATGCTTAGAAGAATTAGAAGCATATAAACAACGTGATATGTATCCACTACTACGCTATATGATATATCTTGTAGACTATATGCGTGAGAATGATATTGTTTGGGGAGTAGGTAGAGGTAGTTCAGTAGCAAGTTATGTGCTATATTTGATAGGTGTACACAAAGTTAATTCAATTCAGTTTGACCTGGATTGGCGAGAGTTCTTAAGATAAATACGTATATAATAGGAGAGTTATTATGGCAATGAGACAAAAAGGTCAAAAGACCTACACAACAATGCAAGGCAAACAAGTTGATATGGATCTGTTGCGTAAGAAGAATGAACTTACTCCTGCAGTAGGAAATGCTCGTGTAAATGCACGTGGCGATGAACTAGGCGCAGGTGGTAAAATTGTTCGTAAGCGTGAACAAGTAATTAAAGATTATTACAAAGGATCTATGCCAGTAGCCGAAGAACCTACCATCAGTGTAAGTAATGTTGTTGCTGAAGAAGCACCTGTAGCACAAAAGGCTGTAAAGTCTAAAACTACTACAAGAGCACAGCAAAAAGTAGAAGCTGCACAACCAACAGAAACTGAACTCAAAGAGTTTGACGACATGGAAGATGGTTGGGTAGAAGACGAAGACGGCAACTTTGTACAAAAAGGTGACTAATGGCTAAGAACATTAATAAAATTATAGGCACACCCCAAGCGATTGGTAAGCGTCTACTTATAACCGAAATGGACTTCGGTGAACAAGTTACAGAAAGCGGTTTAATTATCGCAGGTGACGATGGTAAGACTAGAGGCATTTATCCTCGCTGGGGTAAAGTATATTCTAAAGGCCCTAGAAATACAGATGAATACGAAGTAGGACAATGGGTATTAGTCGAACACGGTCGTTGGACAAGAGCATTAGATGTCGAAACACCTGAAGGTGAAATTACATTTCACATGGTAGACGAAGATGGCGTTCTAGGCTATTCAGATGAAAAACCCGGTGGACTACGTATAGGCTCAGAATATACAGACGGTCCTGCAACAATTGATCCTGGATCATTTATTACACAATAAGGTAGAACATGACAAACGTATTTAGAGACATTGATACATTCGCTGTGGCTTGTGACCAACCACCAAGTGAAGCAAACTACAAAATGTATCTTGATTTAATTCGAGAAGAAGTAGGCGAACTAGAAGACGCTATTGCGGACAACGACAGAATCGAACAGTTAGATGCACTAATTGATATTCTAGTTGTTACACTAGGCGCTGTTCGAGCAGGAGGCTTTAAAGGCCAAGAGGCTTGGACTGAAGTAATGGACACAAACTTTGCTAAAATAGATCCAACTACAGGCAAAGTTATCAAACGTGAAGATGGTAAAGTACTAAAACCAGAAGGCTGGAAAGCCCCTGAACTTACCAAATTTATCTAAAAAAAACACTTGACATA
>Ga0209137_1000681_pt1 | contig 35323 bp, 41 predicted proteins | sample SaaInl5LU_22_DNA_FD_184642 | JGI IMG/M metagenome (GOLD analysis project Ga0209137, IMG submission 184642) | Marine microbial communities from expanding oxygen minimum zones in the Saanich Inlet - ESP_105LU_22_DNA (SPAdes) (version 2) | ecosystem: Environmental > Aquatic > Marine > Intertidal...
CGAAAAATCTTTAACTAAGTTAGAGCAGGTTGTCGAATCAAAATTAAAGATTCAAACCACACTTACAGAAACAAAGATTGAAGATGTAATCAAAGAATCGGTAAACTTACCATTATCCACAATGTTGAAAATTGCGTCGAATACCTTTAATAAAGAATACGATAATATTAATGAAACTGAAAAGGAAGAATTAAAAGGATTACTTTCAATGACTAAAGAAGAAATTACTAAAGAAATGACTGAATTAAAAGAATCGGTTATCGGTAAGCTTCAATCAACATTAAACGAAAATAGTGATAACGAATTAAGTGAAAAAGTTAATAATACTATTTCTAAGATTAATGAAAGTGAAAACGATTTAGTTTCACTATACAAACTCAAACAATTACACGAAGGGTTATAGATTAATAAAGGGTTCAGATTTCTGAATCCTTTATTTTTTGTACATACTTGGCCTTTTGAAATTTCTTTCTTTTTTTAGAACTTGGTTTTTCATAATACCTATCATCTCTAAGTTTATTAAGTTGTTTAGTCTTAATGAACTTTCTTTTGTACTCTTTAAGTGCACGTTCTATACCACCTTTTTTATTTACTTTTACTACTAACATATGTTCCTATTATAGATAAATAGTTTTTTAATGTCAATTTTGACTAATGGAGTAAACTTTATTATTATTTTACTAACAATAAACAAATAAGACATATGGAAATATATGAAAAAAGGAAAAAGTTCAAAGTTAGATATCTTTGAAAATGCTAAATGTAATTATGGTACTGTAGATGCTCATAATCTTAAATCAATCTACATAACTATACAGTCGTGGATTCAACCAAAAATAGAATCAGATAATTGGAATAGGATAAATGGTAACTTAAATAGAAATATTAAACATAACTTATTAGAGTCCGTCGACCCCTTAATATTTGAATCACACAACATTGTTGATTTAGATTTACGAAGTAGTGGAATTCAGATTGGTAAAAAATCTTTTATGAACTTAGAAATTACTTTATTTTTAAAGGAACATGTTGATTTTAAATCACCTATTTTACGAGATAGAATTAAAAAAATAACTACGTCAATATATAAAGATGAGTTACATAATTCAAACTATTTTACACTATCTAAGACCAAAACGAAAAATAAGGAATATTTATCATAAAGACCTTTTTTCGTGAAAATTAAAATTACAGAATCACAACTACAAAATTTAACAAGGGTCATCAACGAAGCCAACACGGCCGTTGATGACCTCAATAATCTTATTGACCCGTCTGATTTCACATTTGATGAAGATTATACTCGTGTGACATTAGACAAAGTAATGTTGGTAGGTGAGATTGAAGATGGTCTTAGTGTTCATGTGGAGATAGATAAGGTATTTTATTATTATGGTGAATCACCATCAGACGTAACGGGATTTGCAGAGACATGGGCATTAAAAGACCATAACACAGGTGAAGACTTAGCATTGGGTCGGGCTATTAGTTTACACATTGTAGAGATTATGAACCGAAAATATACAAAGTATATTGGTGTCGAAATTAGCGAGTGGGACATTGTATATGGTCAACACTTTAACTAATTACCATTTCTGAGTATTTATAATAAAGATTAAATGATATGAGAGTTTTAGGACCACAAGATATAGGTAAAGGAATATTGATTGAATGGGACGCAGGATATGTGAATCCCAATGATAGCCGTAATGCCGATGTAATCAAAGAATCGTATGGTCAGTTAGACCACTCTAAACCATTTGAGTTTTATGCGGTATTACAAAAATTCGACACACCAAATAGAAACGGTCGTGTTTATCCAGAAAAGATTTTACGTAGAGAAGCTGAAAGATATAATGAAGCGATTAAAAAAGGGTTATCAATATCTGAACTTAATCACCCTGAGTCTTCATTAATAGATTTGGACCGTGTATCTCACCTTATCACAGAAATGTGGTGGGAAGGTAATACATTAATGGGTAAGATTAAATTACTCACATCTCCAGGGTTTCATCAAACAGGTGTTGTGTCCTGTCCTGGTGACCAAGCAGCTAACTTAATGAGACAGGGTGTCACTATGGGGGTATCTTCACGTGGTGTCGGTTCATTGGCTAAGAAAGGTGAAAGAAATGAAGTTCAAGAGGACTTTGAACTTATATGTTTTGATTTGGTGTCATCACCATCTACACCTGGTGCTTACTTATTCCTTAATAAAGACGATAAAGGTAAGTACGAAGAGAACTTAGAAGAAGAAAAAAGACCTGAACCTGAAGCAAGATTAGACGGAGGAATGGGTGCATCTATTGACTTAATGAAAAGATTATCTCATTATTTAGATAATTAAAAAAATATAAAAACATGGATGAAAAATATTTCGTAGCAAAAATTCAGTATGACCTACCTGATGACAACACTGGGAAGATTAAAAAAATTAGAGAAGAGAAACTAGTAAAAGGTTACAACGTAACCGAAGTGGAATCTAAAGTAACTAAAAAGTTTGAGGGTTTTCCACATGATTGGAGAATCACTGCATGTTCTGAAAGTAAAATCGACGAGGTTTACGAATAACAAAAATCAAACCAAAAAACTAAAGAATCGGAGGGTGACTTCCGATTTTTTTTATGCTTATATATTACAAAAATGATATTTTTTGTGTTTTGGTAATATTTATATGATAATAATCAATAAACAATTGCGCAAAAAACAAAAAATGGCAAACGAAACTAAAAAATCATTAGTTGAAGAGGCACTACTACAAATGAAAAATTTGGAGGAAGCCGTAACAGAAAACGCAAAAGGAATACTTGCTTCTACTATGAAGGAAGAAATCAGTGAATTAGTAAAAGAATCGCTCTCTGAGGAAGAGGAGGTTGACGCAGTCGAAATGGAAGAAGGTTCAGAAATGGAAAAAGAGTCAGAAATGGCTGAACAAGAAATGGAACTCGACATTGAAGACGAAGTAGAAGATGAAATGGACATAGAAATGGACATGGATTCTGATGAAGATTCTGAATTAGACATGGAAATGGATGACGAGGAGATGGACATGGATGACGTAGAAGATATGTTAGACATGGACTTACCTGGTGATGAAATGGAAGTGGATGGTGAAGAGGAAATTCTTTTACCTCTTGATTTAACAGGAGCATCAGACGACGAAATCTTAAGGGTTTTCAAAGCTATGGGTGAAGAAGATGGAATTATCGTTTCTCAGGATGGTGATGAAGTTACACTTAAAGATGATGAGGCTGACGTTGAATATAAAATCCAAATGGAATCAGAAGATAAAGAGGAAGAAATGTACGAAAGTGACATGGAAGAAGAAATGTACGAAAGTGACATGGAAGAAGAAATGGACGAAGTTGTTTACGAACTCGAAGTATCTGAAGAAGACGATATGGAAGAAGGGTATAAAGAAGAGGAAATGGCTGAAGGTCAGGGTTATGATGACCGTGAAGACGAAAGATTGGCAATGAAGCATGGTAAAATGGCTGACAAGGATTTAGATTCTATGAGGGCAAGAAGAGACGATGCTGATTTTGAAGTTAGAGAAGAAGATGACATGGAAGAAGGTGAAGCTACTGAAGGTATGGTGAGAAGTCACGCTGCTGGACAGAAAGCATCTTCTAACAAATCTAAAGGTTTACCAAAACCACACTCAATCCCTAATAGAGCTCGTTATAACGAGTCTACAAAGAAAGAGATTCAACAACTTAGAGAAAAGAATGAAGAGTACCGTAAGGCACTTAACATCTTTAAAGAGAAGTTGAATGAGGTTGCAGTATTCAATTCTAACTTGGCTTACGCTACACGTTTGTTTACAGAAAACACTACCACTAAGCAAGAAAAAATCAATATCCTCAGAAGATTCGATTCGGTAGAAACATTGAAAGAATCAAAAGGACTATATAAAACTTTGAAAGAAGAATTCGATGGCAAGTCAGCAAATACAATTTCAGAATCTATGTCTGAAAAAGTATCTAAGACACCTGTTAAAGGTTCATCTTCAAATCTTATAGAGTCTAAGACATATGAGAATCCACAGTTCATGAGAATGAAGGATTTGATGTCAAAAATAATTAAATAAAATAAAACTTAAAATTAAAAATTACTAAAATGGGAGCATTATTAGAATCAGGTCTTGTAGGTAACATTGGGTTAAAACACCTAAAAGTTATCAAAGAAGACACAATCAACAAATGGGACAAGTTAGGTTTCTTAGATGGCTTGAAAGGTCACTTGAGAGAAAACGTAGCACAATTATACGAAAACCAAGCGTCTCACTTAATTAACGAAGCAGCAAACGCTTCTGACTCAGGTTCATTTGAAACTGTAGTCTTTCCTATCGTTAGAAGAGTATTCTCGAAATTACTAGCTAACGATATTGTATCAGTACAAGCAATGAACTTACCAATCGGTAAATTGTTCTACTTCGTACCTAAAATCCAGAACAGAAACAATGATGGAACACACGTAAAACCATACGGTGCACCAGGTGGTCCAACTGAAACAGATTCAAACTACGATGGTGGTAAGAATTTGTACGACCGTTTCTACGAAGGAGAAACTCCAAATTCAGACCCAGCAGGTCTTTTCGATTACTCGAAAGGTGCTTACTCAGCTATCACAGCTGATTTAGCAAACGTAAGATGGGTTAATGGTGTATTATCAGGTGGTACACAAGCTGATAATTTCTACACAGGTTCAACACCAGCTGGAGGTTTCAGACAAGTATTGGTTAAATTATCAGGTTTCCAATCAGGAGGTGCTGGTAAATTAATCGGTCCTGATGGTCAAGAAATGGATACTGAAGAATTCTTAGCTTCTTTAGAAGTTTTTGAAGGTTCAACTTACTACAACTTTAATGTGGTAACACAGAAGTATGGTGAAGGTATCGTTCAGTACGGTGCTGAAGCATCAACTAACTTCCCTGGTGGGAAATATGACGATATCTGTAACGCAGCAGGTGAAATCTACTTATCTGTAGATGTTTCATCTCCAGCGGCTATGGGTTCTCAGTCTTTAGACGGTTACACAGGTACTACATTTACTGCTGTACCAGCATTCGACGCAACATACAGAATCTACAAAACGTTAGAATTTGAAGATGCAATTGGTGAAGTTTCTTTCGACCTTGAAGCAGTTACTGTTTCTGTAACAGAAAGAAAATTAAGAGCACAATGGTCTCCAGAACTAGCACAAGACGTTTCTGCATTCCACAACATCGATGCTGAAGCTGAATTAACAGCTTTATTATCTGAGCAAGTGGCAGCGGAGATTGACCGTGAAATCTTAAGAGACTTGAGAAAAGGTGCGGCTTGGTCATTACGTTGGGATTACAACGGATGGAAGAGAGTATCTAATGGTTCAGTTAACTATAACCAAAAAGACTGGAACCAAACGTTGATTACTGCAATTAACCAAATCTCGGCTCAAATTCACAAATCAACTCTTAGAGGTGGTGCTAACTGGATTGTAGTTTCTTCTGAAATTTCAGCAATCTTTGATGACTTGGAATACTTCCACGTATCAAATGCGGCACCAGACCAAGACCAATACAACATGGGTATTGAGAGAGTAGGTACGTTATCAGGTAGATATCAAGTTTACCGTGACCCTTACTTCCCACCTAACACTGTATTGATGGGACATAAAGGTTCTTCTTTATTGGATACAGGGTACGTTTACGCACCATATGTACCATTACAGTTGACACCAACTATGTATAACCCATTCAACTTTACACCAATCAAGGGTATCATGACTAGATACGCTAAGAAAATGGTTAATAACCGTTTCTATGGTGTTATTACAGTTGATGGTGTTAGAACGTTCGATATGAACTCTTTAAGATAATATATCTTAATACCAATAATAAAGGGGACCAAATGGTCCCCTTTTTTTATTTAGTATACTTTCTTCTACAGTGTGGAGAGTCTTCTCCGTAGTACATACACCTTAAAATCTCATTTTCAACTCTAAGTGGTTGAAATTCATCCCCATCACTTGGTCTATGACCTTTAGTTATTGCCTTTCTAATTATCATTTCGTTACTGACAACTTTACTAATCATATGATTTCTGTCCATTAATAAATTAATTACTATATTTTTAAATTTATGGCATAAAAAAAGGGAGTTAAACCCCCTTTTTCCCAACTAAACTAATATCATCCTTCAGTTTTGACTTCAGGTTCACCTGTTGGTTCCTGATGTTCACTGGCTGGTGAAGTCAGTGTTCTGATAGCCTTAGAGACCGTTTCAGATTCTTCAATATTAAACGCTCCTCGAGTGTGTGACGCTCTTGCTGCCTGAACTAAGATGTATAAACCTTGGTCAGGTGTTAGATTTTCAATAAACGAGTTAAGGTCATCCATATTGTTGTAGTTAATTGTGTTAAACAATTGACCAATTGGTTTAGGTCCCTCTTGTACGTTTTCGTCGGTGTCTTGAGTTAATTGTTCACTCGTTGTTTGTTCTTCTACTACTGTATCAGTAGGTGATGTTGTTTTTTTACTTTTTGCCATTTTGAGAAATATTGTTTTGTTTATCTATTTCGTAATATTTATATAATGTATAATAGAAAATATACAATAGTCAAGTTATGAGTAAATATATTCTAAGTGAAGATTTAGCGGTTTGGTTCGGAAATAAAAAGAAAAAGAAAGGTTCATCACAACCTAAAGGTCCGTGGGTTAATATTTGTAAGAAAAAGAAAGGTGGAGGTCACCCTCCTTGTGGAAGAAAAGACTCGGATAAGGGTGGATACCCAGTATGTAGAGGTGCCGGTGTGGCAGGAAAGATGTCACAAAAAGAAAAAGATTCTGCATGTCGTAGAAAAAGAGAAAAAGAAAAAAAAGATACTCAATCGGGTAAAGGACAAAAACCAACTAGAATCAAAGTTAAAAACTATAAAAAAGAATCTATTGATAAATTAACATATATGATATTAGAATCGATAGTGAATGATAGTGTTTTATGTGATAATTGTGGTTGGAATTGGAAGATAGAAGATGGTGGTGATGATTTATATATGTGTCACAAGTGTGGTAATGATAATACACCTAAAATCACTGAAGATGACACTAAAGAGGTAAACCCTTCTAGTAAAGTAATTAAAAGTATTTGTGATTCCAAAAAATTCTGTAGTGCTCAAGGTCCAATTACTTTTGGACAATTAAAGAGTATTGTGTCTGCCGCCAGAAATAAAAGATTAGCCAAACATATTGGTGAAGGTGGGTTTAAAGCGTTCATACGTTTATTACCGTGGTTTATACCTCAAATAGTAATTGCAGGTATGGTTGGTTCGGGAATGAGAGCATTTAATAAAATTTTAAAACCAACATTAAAAGAAACTCCAACATATAAATCATGGTGGTCAAAGACCATAATGAGTATTTTTAATATCGCTGAAGGTGATTTGGGAGGTGTTGACCCACTTAGTAAAATTTTCTTTATTAGTGATGGGTTAATGAAGTTAATGGATGAGAGTAACAAGTTAAAATTTGCTTACCATATTTCTGAAATAGCTTCTGATAGACCTGATGATGAACCAGTACCTGAATTTTTTGTTGAAAATGAGTTAAGGGATTGGGTGAATAAAAGGTTCTTATTAGACCCACCATTGGCACCAAAAGAACTTCAAAATTTTGATGATGTTGTTATTCCATCTAAAAAGTCAGATGATGAGGTAAAGTTAATTGAGACTTTATTACGTTCATATACTAATGATGTTGAAACAATGTCTGAAGATGTTAAATACCATATTGATAATAACATACCTTTGAGTGAGAATATTTTCAGGACTGGTTCACCAAAATACTTTGATGTTATTAATGAAGCAAGAAAGTTGAGAGAAAAAGGACTTTATAAGAATGAGTTAGATAACGAGTTGTTGGATAGTGATTTGGGTAAGTTCTTTATATACGAAGGTGAGAGACTACCTTTGGATTTCCCAATGATTAATGAGGCAGAATATAAGGGTAAGAAAGTAGAATTAGGTAAACCTAAGAGTGGTGGTTCTAAGAAGTGGTATGTATACGTTAAAAACCCTAAGACGGGTAAAGTTAAAAAGGTTAGTTATGGTTCTCCTGTTATGACCGCTAAATGGAATGACCCAGGTGCTCGTAAGTCATTTGATGCCAGACACCAATGTGCAAAGAAAAAAGACAAAACTAAAGCTGGATATTGGGCATGTAGAGCACATAAAGATTTTGGTAAGAATGTACCTGGAAGATTTTGGTAATGATATACAAACAGAAAAATATTAGTAATCATAAATTTAGAAGAGTATTTACAGAAAATGTGGATTCTGAAGAATTAATATGGCATAGAGACACAAGTGACCGTAAGGTATTTGTGGAATCATCTGACGGTTGGATGTTGCAGATGGACGAGGAGTTACCTCAGGTCTTGCAAGAGGGACAAACATACATTATCCCTAAGATGGTGTATCACAGAGTAATTAAAGGTACTGGTGACCTTAAAATTACTGTTGATGAGGGTTTTAACAAATTTAGGGTACCAAAAGTGGTCAGAGAATCAGTTAAGAAGAACTTATATAGAATTAAAAAGTCAGGTGTGAATATGAGAATCGCCACGACACTTTTGGAGAATCAGTATGTGTCAAGAGAAATATTAGAAGAAATTAAATCTTTTTGTGATAAGTCTTATATTACAGAGAGTCGGAACCCTAAAGATGAAAAAGAAAATATAACTTATCTATCTTATGGGGGTATAAAGGGTTACGAATGGGTAATCCATTCTCTACTTTAAGGATGGGGTAACACTTAATGGTTTTGGTGTTACAACATATTCTTTACTATATGTCTCAGGCATTTCGTCATAAATGTAATCCATAGCTCGTTCTACTGAGCTGGCATTTACCTCCATTAAGACTTCATCACCTTTCTTTAATTGATATGTTGTTGTTGAGTATGACACTATTTTAAAATTTTATAGTACAAATATAGTATTTATTTTTTAAGTTAACAATACTTTCCTGAACATCTTTTTTTACCGTCCAATCCTGGCATCTTACCTTTACATACTTGAACGGCATATCCATTAGCATATGCTGAAGGATAAACATCATATTTCGCCTTTGCCGCGTTTTTACCACGTGAACATAGGGTTGTATCTTTCTTCTTTTTCTTTTTAGACTTCTTCTTTTCGTCTATTACTCGTTTAACAATTTGTTCAAGTTGTTCCTCAGTTATCCTTATCTTTCTCATTTTTTGTTTACGATTTGGAATTGTAGTTCTCTTTTATAAGTATTAACTTCTCTGTCAGTGTTCACTTTGATATCTATAAAATATTCATTTGGTATCTTATCAGTTGTGTCGAATACGAAGTAAAACCCGTCAGCCGTCCTATTAATTTGTGTCCAATCTTGAACCTGAACTTCGGTGTTACCTTCTTTGACATATATTCTATAGTAACAGTCAACATGTTTTAGAACTTCCTTAGAGGTGTACGCCTTTTTAAGTGTCACATTAACTTTTCTAATATCTGTATTAAGAATTTTTTCATTTTGTAGAATACCATTAAAATCAAAACCATAAATTGATGGTTCTTCAGTTCTAGTACCTATTGTAAAATAATCCACATTTTTAAGTAACACGAATTCATTCTCTATCGGTGTAATAGTATCACCATTATATGCCAATTCTCTCCAATTATCATAATACATACATGGGGTATTTGAGGACGTTATTGCAGATACTGTTACCTCATAAACACCATTAGACCTACTACAAGCGGTCAATGTTTGAATTATATTATCACTTTCATCAAGAATATCCACTTCAGGATTATTGTCTAAAATAATTGGGTTACCATTTGCATAGGCGTAAAGATAAAGTTTATTACTTTTACCTTCATAAAATGTATATCTATCATCCTGTATTAAGTCATCATAGTTTGTCTCTAAGAATGGCTCATAAAAGGTCTGAGTGTGACGAGAGAAAAACCCAACAGAATAATTCTCAGTCATACCTGTTATGTTTTCTACTTCAGGAACAAATGCAACTCCCCACCCTGTAACTCCTGTAGTTGCACCGGATAAAACGTCATTAATCTCATTAGTCATATCAAACTCAATATCCTCATCACCAAATTCAAAGTGTTGTCTATCAACAATAGTTAGTGCAGAATAATTTAATCCAATAGTTGGACCTGTTTGTGTATTTGAATTATCATATAATCCATTTACTGACCAATTTTTAACAGTATTTCTTTGGTACCAATTTACCGGTCTATCTGAAAACGATTTATTACCTTCAAGTGCGTCTTTTGTGTTGTAATAATCTTGACCTACACCCTCATCCCATGTTTGGGAATCTCCAGTGGAACCTGAAACTTTAGGTATTCTAAATAATATTAAGTCGAATGATGTCGCCCTTCTTCTACCATTAGACCAAGTTGAATTTAATAATTCTTTATCAAAAGAAGACGTGTTAGTCATTCTTAAGGTATGTGTCATGGACGGAGTACATCCTGTAGAAATTGTACCGTTAGAAAGTTTAGTTTGTAATTCTTCTAAGTCTATATCAAATATAAAACGTGAGTAACCTTTTGGTGTATTTAAATTATCTACTCGACCAAAAAATAATTCAACAACAGGATTTTGACCTGTGTTTGTATATGAGTTAAAAATTAACGTATCGTTACGTTTAAAATATGACTTGTAAATTGACATTATTCGTTTTTACTATAAATACTTAGTTTATACGAATATTCTTATTTAATATTTTTGTACTGGCATCTAACAGTTCTTTTAGTAAGTCACTAACATTGGTACCGTCAGAACTAACAGGTACCGGTGGTAAACCAGGGAATGGATGAACATGAGTCGCGAGATATCTAACAATTAATTCAATAAGTACCATAAGTTCCTCACCTCTAACCACTGAAGACGTCTTAGGTTGTATCTCTTCAACTAACTTTGTTTGGTCTATACCATATAATGTATTATTTAAATTAATTTTACTTTTGGATGGGTTAGTAGTATTGTGAGATAAGAAATATAGTTGGTTTGCACCCATAACACTAACAGTATTATCCTGATTTATAATATCTTTGGGTCTAAAATCATTCTTTTTTATTTTAACGGGAACATTAGTTTTACCTGTTTTATCATAAACTAATCCGAAGCCATTAGTGTTTACTGTAAACTCTGTTGGTTTTACTAACATATATATACTTTTCAAGCGACTAAGAGATATAACACTAGATTCGTTTCGATTTTCTATGTTGGCACGATAGTATAATGGAAATTGATTATTAATCAAAAGACCATTTTCCATTCTACCGTTCATTACGTTTTTAATGAATTTATTAACTTTTTCGGCGACTTCTTTTTTTGTTAACTTTGTAAATTGTTCAATATGTTGGATTTGTTTAAAAGAATCTAAATCAGTGTTGTTTCTTATAGAATCCGCACTTGTTGTACCCGATATTTCATCTGGTAATAGATTATAAAGTATGATTTGACCTGTAAACGCATTGAATAAATTTTCAGGATTAAATACTTCGTATTCGATTAACTTTTTAGTTTGAGTATTTTCATTAACTATAGAATATCGAGTATCTACTCCGGCAAATCGTTCTAATGTCTTGTAATTACTTAACTGTAAAAATGCTCTGTCAGATTTAGGTGTGGGTTTTTGTTTACTATTAAAGGTATTATGTTTACCCGCTCTTATTAAAATTTCACCATCCACTCCTTGGATATCATCAGAACCTTTTAATATGATATCAGAATTACTTCTACTTAAAATTGCAATATCAATAGGTCTTGGATATATACCTGAAGAACCAATATTATTACCACTATTATTAGTATCGTTAATTGGTGGAAGATTCTTATTTCTTGTACCTGAACTTAAAAAAGTTTCTGAAGAATTAGCATCTTCAAATTCAATCGTTGTTGGTGATGAAAATGGTCCTTGAATGTAAAATTGTCCTTTTAAATCTTTATCATTTGGGTTTGTGTAAATGACGTGAACATACTCGTCTTTTTTTGGTACTTGATAAATAAAGTATGGTATTAAAGGTAAAAATACAAAGGGGTCATTTCTTTTCCATTTATCTTTTGATTCATCAAAACCAGGAACAGAATTTAACTTATCGGCAATGTTTTGGTCTTCAGGATAAACCCTTATTCTACCCAACATAAAGGGGTCGTCAGTATCTTGTACTGTACCATGATAGACTATTTGTCTAAAATTCTTTGGTGAATAGTTATTTGAACCATTACTTATGTTACCTGGTATTGCCATCTTTTAATTACCTCTTTTTTTATACTCTTTTAAAATACTATTATATAAATTTTCTGTAGAATCTAAATGGTGGGATAACTTAATCAACAAACCTTTAGTCTCTTCAAAATCTTTTGATAACTCGGTTAAAACTTCTTTTAACTCGTTATTACTCTTACTCTTAAAATTAGATATTATATTTTTTATTCTTTCTTCTTCCATCTTAATAAGATTTACCACTAGCCTTAACAGGTAATGTAGTCCCACCGACCACCGCTAATGGGGGTATTGTGATTTCTGTTTTACCATTTTCTTGCATTTCTTTATGTTGACCATTAATTTGTGAACTCATAAATTGATTCATTACATTAGGTACACCACCAGGTAAATCACCTGTAGGTATACCTGATTTTTGTAACTCCTCAATTATGTTAGCTAACGACCTAGTCTCCGACATACCAGGTAAAAACTTAGATAAAGATAATGTAAATGCTGGTAAACCTAAGTTAAGTTGGCTACCGGCCAAACTTAGTAATTGTAATAATTCGTCAACAACACTTTTACATTGTCTCCAATCGGTAACTAAATCACGAATTATTAAAACTGCATTTATTATTGAGAATATCATTCTTGCTTGTGCATTTTTAGATTCAGTTGCAATCTCCATAAGAATAGTTTGTACTAATTCAGATAGATTCTTTTTAATTTCATTGAAAAGTTCTTCAACAAAAATGGCCCCGATTTTACTCATCAACTCAACTACAAAGTTTTTAAAATAAATAAAGAAATCTTCTAAAGTGTCTATTTTATCGGCAATTTGATTTTGTACCGATTTAAATACTATCATTACACCTAACAAACTCTTAGGTGATAAAATTAATTCCAGTATTCCTTTTGGTATTATACCTAATAAATCAAACTTAACAGACGCATTTATATTTATATTAGGTACTAATAACTTCCATTCTTCGTCATTTGATAAGTCATCTATTAAACTTTTAAACGCCTCTAATTTTTTAGTTTCAGTAGTTTCATTTCTAACGTTCTTAATACCGTTAATAATTGCTTCGGTGTTTATTGGTAATTTTACATCGTCACAATCTGTAAATTCAGTAACACCTTTTTGTATATTATCTAACTGATTTTCAATATTACGTAAATCAGTACTGTTTAACTCAAAAAAACTTTCATCAATATTATCGGAAACCGATAATTTGGCAATACCTGATACGTCAATCTCTTTTGTGTTATCAAAACAAAGACCTAATATACGTTGTAATAATTTCTCAATTTTTAATTGTTCTCTATCTGTGTCTAAATCCACATTTAAATTTACTGACACTGCGTTTGTTAACCTATTTATTAATATAGTTATTAATTCATCAATATCTAAAATATTGATGGAAGTATAGTAATCTTGTAAAAATTGAGTAATACTACCAACCCCACTAGTGTTACCTTTAAGGGTGACTTTATAAAAATCACCATTATTACCATTATTATCCGTATTAACATATTCAATGTCAAAAATCTGATTGTTTGACGCGCCAATATAACTCGAACCACCATATTGATTGGAGAATGACACACCTACTTGTTGTAATCTATTATATAACTCGCGATTCATCGAGTATGGTGATGTTCCGTTGGGGGTTATAAATTTTTCATAAAGTATCGAGCCATCATCACTATTAGGGTCTTCAAATAACTTTTTATAAAGGTCAATTGATTGTACTCTAATATATAATGGGTCCCCTGTAAATTGTTGTTCTTCGGAACAACCGGCAGCCTTTATTGTTTCTTTTATGAATAATTCTTGAATCCTTAGTTTGGTATTCAGTATTGTTTGGCTGTATATATCAAAAAGTTGATTTATACTTTTACTGTCACCACCTTTAGATGACGCAATCATAAAAACCTCAGTTAATTGGTCTAATTGTGTTTTAACTTTTGACTGTAGTTGTTTTTTTTTCTCGGCAGTTATACCATCTACGGTGTCACCCCATTCGTTAAGGTTACTAAACGTCTTATCTTTAGATTTTTCAAAATTATCTAAACTGGTATTTTTTTTAGATTCCGCCTCATTTTTTCTGGTTTCAACAGTTGTCTGAAACGACTTAATTTTAGACTTTGCGTTTTTATAATCATTTTCTGTATCTAAACCCATAATGAATAATTTAATCTAGTTTATACCCTTCAGTATTACCCTTACTGGTGTCAGAATCCTTTTCAATAAGTGCTGAGAGAACATCGTCATCCATATCGGATATATTAAATGACTCCTCTGATGTGTTTTGAGATTTTTCCCAAATAGATGACTGTAATTTTGACAACGATAGTTTTTTCTCTATGGTGTCATTAATAATCTTTTGTTGTTCTTTTATAACGGGACCAATTACTGTCATGTCTTTTGGTTCTTTTAACATTCCAAGCATTTTGTTTTGTATTCTAACTGCAGTACTTCTTTGTTCCACAAGTTCATTGTAGATTTCTTGCATAAGACTTAAAACCGAGTCTTTATTTAGTACAATCTCTTTTTTCTTTGGTCTTCCCATTATTTATAAATATCTTTGGTCTAAATTTTATATATTATTGATTTTTTTAACCAAATTATAATACAGTGTTTTATATTTCTTCATTGAGGTTCTGATTTCTTTAGTGGATAAATTCGTCATTTCTCTTAATGAGAGTAATATGATATTTTTATTAAATTTATTATTATCAGTACCAATAAAAATAGTTTCATAATTTTCAAACAACTCCATTAACGCATAACCCAATTTAACTTCATTTTTATTTAAATTAGTTTTATCCATAAACTCTTCCATTTCCTTTAAAAAATGTTTAATAACCTGACTTGGTTCAATAACATCATGTTCTATATGATATATTAAGTCAGGTCTACTTTCTAATGATGATGATATGTCTTCGTAAGATATCTTTCTATTTTGGTCTTTTTGGTCTTTGATGATTTGACCCATCAAATAGTTTTTACAAATAGTACCAAAATAAGAATATGCTTTCTTACCTTTTGCTGGTTTAAATTTATCTACTTTAGTAATTAGAAAAGAATGTGTATCTACATGTATATCTCTAAAATCCATCCCTTTACGATAAAGTTTATATCTTCTGATAATAGACTCAATCATTTTATCTAATGGTGCTTTTAAAAATTCATTATAAATCTCATTCTTTTCTGTTGTTGTGGAGGCGGTGAGAAACATCCTAACGGCATTCTCTTCTCTCACATCAAAATAATTACTACCCGGTTTTGGTTTCCTACCTCTTTTTTTAGTTGGTGTAGGTAACGGACCGTTTGTGTCTCCTGATAAAAACATTAAACAGTTTCAGATTCATATTTTATGTTTCTATCTTCAGTAAAGAAATGCTCTTTTTTTGCCGAGTCTAACCAAAATCTAATCTCGTCTTCAGTAACTTTATTATCTCCATTTTTATAGTTCCAAAATATAGAACCTTCTCTCATGTTAAGGTGCTTATACCCAATTTTAGGTATTGTCATAATTTTAACCGAGTTATATGTTAATCTTAATAAGAATTCATATACGAATGTGAGTTTAAAAGACGGTTTAAAACCACCCATGTCCTGATATGTTTTTTTATTAATTACCATACCTGCAGATTGGAAGTTTTGATAATCGAGTAAGACTTCATTGGTTAAATAACCAATTTCTGTGTTCATTGACGCTGCGAAAGTAGCCTCATTTGTGAAACCAGCAAATTGACCTTTGTGGTCAACATCAACAACTAACGATAAGAATCCTCCGACATTTGGATGTGCCTCTATAAATGTTTGAACATTTTTAAACCATATAGTTGCATACTCATCGTCAAATTCTAAAAATGAAACCCATTCAGACTCTGATTTTTCTACACCTAAATTCATTTGTGATGCAAAATCAGTGTTACCTTTATTTTCAACCATATTAACAGTTAAACCACTAAATTCGAAGTTAGTTAAAAACTCGACTAAAGACTCTTCATTAGAATGAACTAACACTAGCTCTTTTGGTGGTACTGATTGATTTTGAATTGATTTAATTGCGTTTGTAAACAACTCTACAAAATTTTTGTGTTTTGAGCTCTCAATAGGGAGAACTACTGATATATCTTTCATAATTATTCTTCTTCTTTTACTGTTAATTTATCAATTTGAGATTGAAATGACTCCATTCTCGATTTCAAGTATGATGTAAACAGAGATACTATGTTAGTTTCAAACTCTTCTGTTTGTTGGTACTTTGATGAGGTCTCATATCCTGACTCGTAAAGACTCTCAGATATGTTATCCTCTAACCAATTCTGTGTATATTCTGCGATGATATCCACCATATTATTTACCTCATAAGTCCATACTCCATTTGTGTCTAACATCCACTCAGGTTTCATATTAGGTACTTTACCAATTACTGGTGTACCACAAGCCATACTTTCAAGTGGATAAGTCCCTAAACCACTAATATCATCCACCCATACAGATACGAATGATTCTTGTAGGTTAGTAACAAATTCTTCCTGATTCAAACCTCTCATATCACGGAAAGTAATCCATCTAAATTGAGGGTATTTTAAGTAGAATGACTTTATAATTTTCATTGTGTCTCTTTGGTCACGTGTGTGAATTGAGATAATCGGTTTTGCCGGAATTGACTTCTTAGTGAAAATTTCAGGTATTAAAGGTGTAACGACATCAAGGGATGTGTTCTTCATAATTCCACTGATGAATTCTTTTTGTGTCTCATTAGTGGTAATACACTTTAAAAAACCATAATTTGACCAATTCATACCTGGTTGAACTGTTTCCAACATGTAATCATACGCTTGACACAAAACAATTTTACCACATGGTAAATCTTTGATTTGGTCCATAACGTGACCATATAGTTCAGGAATGATTACAAAGTCTTCAGGTGTTATTTGAAGGTTTTGACCTTCAATTGATTGATGAGTGATTTCCATATACTCATCACCCATCCACGCCCCAACGCCCGTATAGTCGTTAGATTCATGTAATATAATGGGGTTAAATCCATTATTTTTTAGTGTTAAAGCCATTTGATACGTGTATCTGATACTGGCTTTTGCGTTACCCTTAGTATCTTGTACCATAAGGTAAATTCTCGATGTTTTGTCTCTTAATTTTTCTATAGAGACTTCAACTTTTTTAATTGTTTCTTGGTCCATTAGTCGATAAATTTAATTATATTATGTCTTAATAATGTATTAAAAGCTACACGAAAGGGAATACTTGTATTTCTTGATGTGTGAATACCTAAATTATCATCAAGTTCTTCTCTTTCTGTTAGTATTACTTCAATCATTGTTTTGATAACCTCATACTTAATAATAGAGAAGTGTTGGTAGTCCTTTAATTCATCACTACTTCCCTCTTCTTTTCCTACTGATTTTGGTGTGTCTAATTCTACAAAATTCTCTAATTCTGATAAATCAATGTAATAAAGGTGTCCTAAAATTTCAATCATTTTAAATTTAGTTTTTCATATAAGTCTTTAAATCCTTTTAAGGTTTCAATCTCAAAATCAGAGGACGTATTTTCATTATATGTAGTTTTATATTTTATGGTTTTAAAACCGTATTCGGAATCTAAAATTTGTGGTTGAGTGGATACTATAATATCAACATCTGATAATATATCTTTCTCAGTATATTGATTATAAAATAATATTTTTTCAAACATACATCCAAACTTAGATAGAAAAAATAATGTTGCCGGTTTTGATTTCTCAATTTCATTAGAAATAATTACTAACTCATGATTTTCCCTTAAATCTTTATATATGTCATTTAAGTCATGAAATGTTGAAGTTTCAGTTGACTGTGAATGACCAAAAATATTCATAGGGAAATCCACATAGAAAAACTCCATAAGTCTCTCCTCATCGGGGAAAACAAAATGTTGACTTAGAGTCGTTGAGGTTATTGGGAGATTTAATCTAAATTCAAACTCTTCTTCATCCTCACCTTTTATGTAATCATCAATAAAGAATTTTTGATAAACTTCCTCAGCCTTACCAAAAGTATTCCTTAAAACACCATTTATTTCAAATGCAATTTTCATTCGTATTTTTTTAATATTTTACCAATTATTGGGTTTCTAATTATATCTTCATTTTCAAAATTAAAAGTACCCACTTCAGGTAAATCTGAAAACTTATTCATTGCGTCATAAAGACCTGATTGTGTTTTATCTTTATAACGGTCAGTTTGTTCAATATCACCCGATATAAAGAATTTACTATTAAATCCTATTCTTGTCAATAATAACTTCATCTGCGATGGTGTTGAATTTTGTGCCTCCTCAAAAATTAATATTGAGTTATCAATATTCATACCTCTCATGTATGCCAAGGCAAACACCTCAATTATATCGTATTCTTTTAATTTTTCCCTAACGCTCTTACCAACTATTTTATTTAGTAAATAATATGATGGAAATATATATGGGTCTAACTTTTCTTCTAAGTTACCAGGTAGTGCACCTAATTTTTCTTCTGCTTCGACAGCTGGTCTTACGATAATTATTTTTTCATAAGAATTGTTTTCATCAAGAAGTAATTGTACCGCAGCACTCATAGCAACATATGATTTACCAACACCCGCAGGTCCTGTACATATCGTTATTTCGTTGTCTGTTAGATGATTGTAGTAAACTTTTTGATTTTCAGATAAGAATTTTTTTCTTGGTGTTCTTCCAATAATTTCACGAATTATCTCTTTACGTGATTTTTTAGTAGTGATATCTACTTTTTTTCCTTTTGTTGCCATTAACTTATTTAAAATAATTTTAGGTCGTGTTTAATACACTAAACTAATACCTAAATTAGTAATAAACTAATGAAAGTAACCCCTTATACTATTATGAAATCGCACGACCTTTTAACTTAGTCCAGTCTTGCTCAGGTCTAACTTCTAAATTTGTTTTCCATGCCGCTTCTAAAACATTCATGTTAACTCCTACGTCTTTTGCCATATTCATAAGTGCATTGATGTCTTTTGGAAAACAAGTACCTCCAAATCCAACTTTACCATCAGGACCCGGCACGTGTAAGTGTGAATCACCAACTCTACCGTCCGATGCAAAACCATATAGCGCATCTTCCCAATTAACCCCTACTAACTCGGCCAACCTGTAGTATTCATTCATAATTGATACCTTAGTTGCAAAATATGTATTGTTCATATACTTTATAAATTCTGCGGTTTTAGAGTCAGTATGTATAAAATGTCTATTCATAAATCTACCACTAAAAAGTTCTTCAACCTTAGCTGTTAAGTGTTTTTCACCACCAAAAATTACTCTCGACTGAGTTAACATATCCAATTTTGCAGTTCTTTCTGTTAGGAACTCAGGTGAGAAAATTATGTTTAAATTCGGGTATTTTTTTTGCAGTGTTTCTGTGGTACCAGGCAAAACAGTTGATTTAATAATATAGATTGGACCTTTCTTAGAATCCTTAAATACATTTTCTATAAACGTCAAATCTTGTTTACCCTCAATAGTCATTGGTGTTGGTACACAAACAAATACAAAGTCTGACTCATGAGTCTCCTCTAACGTATGTGTAGACCTCAATGAGTCAATATCATAAATTCTTATCTCGTTTGTTGGTGAAAAGGCAAACGCCTGTGATTCCCCTACAAAACCATTTCCAATAATTCCTACTACATTTTTCATTTTATCTTCTGTATTTAGATGGGACCCATCCTTGGTCCCTATAATTAATAACAATTTGATTTCTCAAATCCAAATGTGAACCTTTCTTCCACGACGCACTATTATCTGTACCATAGGCCCATCCAGTTTTATGCATACTACCCCATAAATCTTGGTTTTCTGGTGGATGTGGAGGGACGTAAGTTTCAATGTTTCCATATTTAAGGGCTAAGTAACTTAACTGTATATCTTCACCATTATCCCACGTCATTGGTTCTTCATAAAAGAGATATTTCAAGTTTTGTTTTCTCAAAAACCAAGAATGACCAACCAAATCAACTTTTCTTATTTCGTTGTAGCTACTACCGTTCCAACCAATTTTTGAATGACGGCTGTAGTTATACGTATCTAATTCACCTGTAAAAAATACACCTGCGGTTCCTAAGATTGCATCACCAGTTTTTTCTAATGTGTTGAAGCAATTTTCAAACCATCGAGGTCCTGGAATGGTGTCGTCATCAAAGAATACCACATACTCAGTTTGAGCCAACAAACCAAGGGCAAATCTTCCATGAAATTTAAAGTTATGATTTGAGTTTATAATTTTATAGTCCCCAAATTCTTCAGATAAGTCTATCTGTTCCCTATCTTCTGGATTGTTATACCAAATCCAAATTTCTTTCGGTTTAATGGTTTGATTTTCAATTGCCTCAATCTGTTCTTTAAGATATTCAGGTCTTTTATAACAATTTAATATTACAGTAATCATATAATTTTTTTATATAGGTACATAGAAATATAGTCACGTATTAGATTTTTAGTTTCTATAAGTTTAAAATTAGGGAAATTTTCCCTGATATATGGGGTGAATTCTCTAGCCACATAGTGTGGACTACCTGTCACGTTGTCATCTACAGCATAGATTAACACATACTCTCCAATATTGAATAGGGTTTTTAAATACTCAACATATAGTTTTTCTTCTACTATGTGATATAACACGTCCAAACTCATGGATAAATCCGCTTTTGTAAATTTAGTGGGTGTATCGATAAACTTATATTTATCTTCATTCTTAAATTTATTTATACATTTTTCCCTAATTGTTTTACTAACATCATAACCATAGTATTCGTCAAAACCCTTAATATATGTTAACTGGTTCCCATCTCCATGTCCATAATCATTAATGATTTTTAAACTATATTTTTTTATAATGTCATTAATGTAATTTGACTTTGACTCGGCATCCTTATCATATGACCCAATACCTGAGTTACCATTTGTTAAATATCGTTTTTCCCAATATAATTGCGAATCAAAGTTATCTTTTTTCATAGTATTTTTTTATTTTTGTATCACCATGTATCCACATTTGAGATGTGAATAACTTCTGTTGGTGAGTTCACTATTATTTCCTGATATCGGGTTATTGGATACTTCGTATTTTTGTTCGAATAATTTTTCGAACTTTTCTAATTGTAAACCAGGTAAATCAAAAGTACAAATGAAATATCCTCCAGGTTTAACCATTGAAAAACTTTTTCTAAAGGCATCAATATGGTCTCCACTTACTTCCTCTAAAGTAGAAATATTTAAGACAAAATCAAATTTTTCTATCCATTCTTTTTTTGGGTCATGGAGTAAGTTATATATGTAAGTGTTTGGTTCGTTAGATTTTTTAATATCACTATTGATATTATTGTTATATTTTTTATCTAAGATGTTTTTGAACCAAATATGTACACCTTGCCATCCCCAACAGGTATTATGTATGTGAGAATCGTTATTTGCCCCATATTTATCTAATAAATCTAAAACCAAAGGGTACTCATATATCCGTGACCACCATCCTCCTTCTAAATCGTGTCTTAATGTTTTGTCAATACTTTTAAATTCTAAAATTTTCATAATATATTTTTTATTTTTATTGAACTTTTACCGTCCCCATAAGGACATTCTGAGTCGACAGAATAATTTTTATTAATAATTTCAAATAATGAATGTAATTCTTTAGGTAACTTACACATATAAAGATGATTTGTATCTATCCCTTCAGGACGTTCAGTAGTCTTTCTACATACAATTACTTTTTTATTAAAGAAACTACCTTCTTCTTGTAAACCACCGCTATCACTAATGACAAATTTAACCTTAACTAATAACTCTAAAAGTTCAGAATGGTTAAGAGGTTCAATAACATTAACGTGTGTTAAAATGTCTCTATATTTTTGAACGTTAGGGTTTGGATGTATAGGTAAAATAAATTCTAAATCAGGATTTTCTTTTGCGATATTATTTAGTTCAGTAAACCACTCATCCATCCAATGATGGTTTTCTCTTCTGTGTAATGTCACCAAAACCTTATTTGTATATTCACATTTGTTTTTATAATCTAAAAGATTATCTAATACGGTATTACCAACTACATGACAAATTCCATTAACTTTTTCACTGATTAAGTTATCTCTTGATAACTCTGTTGGACATAAATTAACATCAGATATTCTCGCAATCATCTGTCTATAACCCTCTTCAGGGTATGGATGTTGTAAGTTATAACTTCTTAATCCTGCCTCTAAGTAATAAATCTTTTTTTGTCTATTGAATGCCGCAACCGCACATGCAAATGCGGATGCTGTATCCCCCTGAACTAAAACAGAGTCGAAATCTCCGTCAGGGAATTGTAAAATACAATCACTAATTAATTGGTCTAAACGATTATCAGACTCACCAATAGTAATCTTATAATCAACTTCGATATTTTTAAGTAAATCAGGATGCTGACCAGTAAATAAAAGTTTATAGTTATGTAACTCTTTTATTAACGGTTTAATCTTTAACCATTCAGGTCTAGTACCAAAACATAATAAAATATTCCCTACCATATACATACTTTTTTGTTATTTCCTTTTAAATACCCTCTATTATTACCCACAATCCATGGGTTAATAGTGGAACCAATATCAATATAAGTATTATTTTTATTATGTGAATGTAATTGATGGGATAGCACATTACCTAAAGGTCCCGCAGAAAAAAGAAATAATTGATTTTCATCTTCATCTGAATAGATTTTAGCGTCTTCAATTATTTTACTAACTTCGGGTTCCTTCCAAGAAGTTAAATTTAATGGTACATACTTGTCAATTTTAAAAGGTAGTTTTTTATCTATACCCTCTTCATTAGCAAAAAGAATTACCTTACCCTCCCATCTATTAAATTCAGGAATAAAATTATCCACAAAAAAATTATAATTAGAGTTAACAAAAATATTCGCCCATGTAATATTTTTAGACCCCACATTATCCCTCATCCAATTTATGCGTGACTCTGATTGACAACATGGACAACTAATACCAACATAATAATCGGGATGATTGTATCTAAAAGAGTCCAATAAAAGTTGGTGCTCTTTATTATCTAATTCTGGGTTAAATACCCAACCGTCGCAATTTCTGATTAATTTATTAACCAAAATCATATATTCTCCATCAGCATATTTGCTGAATACGAACTTGTCACGATTTTTTAACTTTTCTAATAAAAATTCTAAATCGCTCCTGAATGTGCTATTTGTTGTAAACATCTATATAAACTTTTTTAAATTTATCTATTGAATAATCACTTTTAAAAATTTCAAGATTTTCAGGGATTTCAGTATATTCTTTGTCTTTGATGAAACCTTCTTTGTCTACATAATAAATCCAACCTGGTTTACCACATAGGTAACCTTCAATCGTTGTTCGACCCAGAAGTATACCTGCAGTTACATCACATTTATGGTAAAAATCTTCAACTTTATCACTCTCACCAAAATAAATAACATTATCAGATTTCTCTGATAATTCAGTGGCATACCCCATGGTATCTTTACCGACCAACCATAAAATTTTATCTTCATCATTACACTTTTGTATTAGGTCTTCAATAGGTCTTTTTCTTAAGTAATCCATTGTACCGACAAAAAGAATAGTCTCTTTTTCATTTTTAGGACTTTCTTTTGGTGTGAAACGTTTGGTGTCAAATGGGTTATATATTACATCAATTTCTTCATTTGGAACATCAAAATTCTCATTGATATATTTCTTAATTGACGGACGAATAGCTATATAATGTTTTATTCTTTCGTCTTTTACGGGATTTTCTAAATCAATAACCTCTGACCTTACAACTGTTACAAATTTGTGTTCGGGATATAGGTTCAACAAAAATTCAGTAATTGGTTTATGATTTGTTTGAATAATATCATAATCGACATTTGTTAACTTGTAGTATCTCCCTTTTTCAGTTTTTACTTGACCTTGAGGTGTATTAAGAATTTTGACACCATCACCCATCAAATACCCTGGTGGATTGGAAGTGGTATATGTTTTTATATTATGTTTTTTACATATTTTATCAAATGAAGAACTTACAGATGTGGAAATAACAGAAACATCACATCCTCTATTTGATAGTCCTTTGGCTAACTCTAGTGTTGACACCTCAGAACCAGTAAGTCCCTGAAAGTTAAGAACACCCAATAAAATTTTTAATGGTCTATGTTTAAAATCATCAATCTTTACTTGCGGTAAATGTTCTTTATATGTTTCGGCAAATAACTTTCTATTTTTTTCCCATTGTTCGTTAGTCTGACCAATAGATAGATGAGTGATTCGAATGTCGTAAACGACACCAATTTTAACTTCTTCAATATAGTTTCTAAAACAAAAATCCACGTCATACATATGGAACCCCTTAACCTCTTCGTTGAATGGTTTTTTAATGTTATTTTTATTAAGAACCATAAACAACCCATCAACTAAAACCACATCTTCAATTCTATTCCCTAAATTTGTCGAATATTTAGATGTCCATTTTTTACCCTCATGCTCATGATTCACAATACCTCTCATTCTTCGAGGTTCTTCCCACCATTTGGCGGATGTGGGTAATTTAGTTGAACCAGCAACACCTAAAATACCGTAATCAGGATTTCTTTTGAAATGTTTCAACACTTTGTTACCCCAGTTCTTTTTCTCGAAGTAGATGTCATCATGACATAAAACAACAATATCATTACTCGATTTCTCAAGAATGATATTATATGCTTCGGTAAGTGAATGAGTACCTGGATTTTCAAAAGGTATTACTTCAACACCTCTTACACCACATGATTTTTCGATGTAATCTCTAAACTCAGGGTTTATTTTTTTTGTACTATATCCAATTGTTATCATTAGTCGTCAAATACTTGTATTGTTGTTTCTTTATCTTTTAATTGTGTCCATTTACCATTATAACGAGTCGCTCTAACGATATGGTTATCTATCCAGTGATAGTTTCCCCCACGAGGTTTATTCATCAATAAATTATGATAGTTATAACCATGTTCTTCAAACCACTTTTCAGTTACTGTTCTGTGTTCTTCAGAACGAGAAGTAAAGAAAGTAATTATATGACCATCTTTATACCACTCATTAATCATTTCTATTGAACCTTCGTAGGGTAAACAAGTAACCATTCTTTCAGGTTCCTCATTGGGTACATCATCGGTTATAGTTCCATCGATATCAATTAGATAATTTTTGATTCCTTCAGGTAATGTTGGACTTACTGTATCCATATTAATTACCTGTTGAACCGAATCCGTTATTACCTCTATCTTTTTCTTCCACATTTAAAACCCTTTGTAAGTCAACAAACTTACCGGCCATCACAGGACAAAGAACCGCCTGACCTACTTTATCCCCAACTTCAATAGTGTGTGTTTCATTACTTAAATTTACTAAGATAACATTAACCTCACCAGTATAACCTTGGTCGATAGTACCTGGAGTATTAACCATTGAGAGTCCTTTTTTGATTGCTAATCCACTCTTAGGTCTGACTTGTATTTCATATCCTTCAGGTATGTCAAAATAAAGACCTGTGGGTATCATAGTTCTTTCTAATGGACCTAAAGTCACTTTAATGTTTGACCTTAAATCAAACCCCGAATCGGTATCATAAGCATATTCCGGCTCTTTGTTAATTGATTTATATGAGTATCTTAATTTTGTTTTTGGTGACGACGCGTCAATAAATGATTTATTAAGTTCATCCATGTTTAATCCCATTGAATCTAACATTTTTTGAGGGTCATTCATATCAATGTCCCCTAATCCTTTTTTTAGGTCTTTTAACATTCTAAGACCTTCTGTCATATCTTTAATTTTTCCCATTATACTAAGTTATATATTTTGTCTATTAATTTTGCAAGAACATCTACATCTTCATCACAATATTTTGCAATCGGGTCTAAACCACCTGTTTCCCAATATGTTTGGTGTACGATGTTTCCTGTTACCTCACCTTCTTTTGGTGATGAAACACCCATAGACACACACATAAGTTCTAAGGATGCCATAGAGTAGTTGTTCCCAAATTTCCATAACTCCATAGTATCAACTGCTTTAATATCCCATGGTTTTGTGTCATACTGAGGTAATAATGATGGTGGTTTAATTCCATTGATTAACATTCTCTTCCCAATCATTGGGATGTCAAAATTTTTAATATTGTGACCACATAGGTAAAAGTCTAATTTACTTACTTTGTTTAGTAGTCCCTTTATTTCTGTTAACACGTCAACTTCCTCATCTGATGAGAATGTTTGTGTGTGTATTTCACCTTTAGGTGTGTAAAAAGCAAAAGACGCTACGATTATCTTCGCAAACTCAGGTATTAATGCGGATTTATTATAAAACATCTCGTCAATTGTACTATTCTCCTCTTCGGGAAAACGTTTAACAATCCACCCTTTATATGCCTCAAAAAGTTTTGCCAGTTCTGGTCGGTTCTTTTTTAGTGTTTTAAAATCTTCTTCAATACCTACTGTTTCAATATCAAAAAATAGTAGTTTTGTTTTTGGTACGTTTATCATTTTGCTAATTCTTTATAAATCTGTGCTCTTGTTTCTGTTACAATATTTAAGTCATATCTTTTAGATACTGTCTCATATAGTCTTTCACCTAAATCTTCTGCCCACGATGGGTTATTGATTAATTTTTTCATCCATTTTGACCAGTCTGAGTGGTTACGACTTTCTTTTACTAAAAGTGCGTTACCATCAACAAAGTTACCATTTTTAAGTGAATGTGTCAAATCTATTGTGTATGGACCTAAATCAGACGCAATTAATGCTTTCTTATAAAAACCTGCCTCAATTACTTTTAATTGCGATTTAACTCTGTTGAAAATATGATTTTTTAGTGGTGCCAATGACACATCAAAATTTGAGTAGTTTTTTGCGTATGAAGTAACAGGTTCAGTCCATATACGAGTATAAAATGGTTCTTCCTCTCCTGTGTATATTTCGTTAGGGATATACTTAGATAAGAACTCCTTATGTTCAGGTGTGATTAATGAACCTCTTTCTGTGAATATATTTTCGTACTCAGACCACACAGTTTCATGTGGTTTGATAGGTCTTTGTTTTTGTTCTCCCGTTTGTTGGTTAATTTCAGTTACAGTTCCACGAATGTCAAACCCACATAAAAATAACCTAAATTTATCTTTGTCCGATTTTAATCTATTGAATGAGCCTTTAAGTAGTTTCAGGTCCTCCAAGTGAGATGACCCACCTAACCATCCAAATCTTAATTTGTCTGATGGTTTTGTTTCCTCCATGAATTGAGGTTCTTTAGGGTTAATTGCATTTGGTAGTACAAAAACACTTTTATTGTATTTTTTAATTTCATTTGCAAAAATTGTAGTTGTTGTTGTGACGTGTTGTGCAACTTTTAAATTCTCAATAATCGAAAGATGTATCTTATTTTGCTTTACAATATTATGTGCGGGGTGGTCTTTTGTTGGTAACCAATAATCGTCTAAATCCATTACGGTAACAATACCCATACTATTTAACATCTTAATAATCTCTATCGATTGGCTCGGATTACGACCAATAGAGCGATGATAAACCACCATATCATAGTTCTTCCAATACTCTAAATCGTTGAGTTTTGGTTCATAGTCAATATCGACATGAAAATCTTCAGGATATGATTGTTGTAGGAATATATGGGGTTCTACTGAACGGAATTTACCAACACCTGTACGGTCAGATGGTAACACTAATACTTTTATCTTTGACATACTTTTAATTTATTAAAAAGTATAAGATAAAAATAGTAATAAGAAAAGGGGGGTGTCTATTTTACTTTTTTAATTTTAGTAACTTTTCCCTCAAAAACATGTTTACCTACTTTAAGTTGTAATGTTTCATTTGTTTTCACACCACCTTCAGTTAACATTCCTGAGTTTTGTAGTTCTTCTCTAACAACATCTCTTACTGTGTCACGTACAACATCTCTAATCATTTGTTTGAGGTCCGAATCGTAGTTTGGTGCGGTAACACTATTCGTTGTTTTTGTTTCGTTAACTGAACTTTTTTGGTTATTACCCATTAATCTCTGAGCACCTTCAATAATATCATTAGAAAGTACTGGTCCACCTGCACCAAAATTTGGTTGTTGGATTGGGTGTTCCATCATTAATTGTTTGATTTCATCAGGTAATTTAGAGTTTTGAATTCTATCTTCAGTCACTGGTTGTGGTTGAGACATTTGTTGTGGTGATGATTGTTGAATCATGTCTGGCGGTATGTTATATGTCGCATTCACATTTTCAGTCATAGGTAATCCGGCACCTGATTGTCCTGGTTTAATATTGTCAGAGGCGTCCATAATTTTTTTAGACATCGCCAATTTTTGCATTAAGTCGTTATTCATCGTTATTATTAAATTGTGCGTTAATGATGACGTTAGTCATACTCTTATCACCATTAAAGTTATAGCCAGGTCTAGGAGATGTAAAGTAATCATTTGTAGGTTTAATTGTCATAACCTTATCTAGTCTAAAAAGTCTCCATCCTGGTAAGGGTTGTTCACCTATTTTGGCAGTGTGGGAAGCACCTTCCATGTCCCACGCTCTTAATACTCTATTTCCTGATTTTGAGGTCCCTAAACAAACGGGTTCTATGGTTCTTAAACCACGACCACCTGGTTCATCACCATCGTAAAAAATAGTGACCACCTGTTTTTTTCTAATTGCATTTTGAACATCGTCCATTGATGCAACTTCTAAAAGAACTGACCTTAGAGTATCTTGTAAATTCATTATTCTTCTACTTTATAACCGTTTTTGTAGTTATACTTATTAATTTTTATATCATCGTTTCTTTCGTTGATATCAGTACTTGTTCCACCAGCTAAGTTATGGATGTCTAAGAATACTCCGGTACCTCTACCTTCATCATCACCATCCGCAAGTGCATCAGGGTGTTCTGCTGAATACTTGTCTGAAACAGGTGAATAGTCATTACGTGGAAAAAGTCTTGCTCTTTCTCTTTCTGCGATTTCACTCAAAGTATTTTTTGGTTGTGAGAAATCTAATCTGTCGTTTTGTTCTGCCATTTTATGTTAATCTTTTAAATCTTTTAATGATACTTTCTCTTACGGTTGTATCAAACTTATTAATACCTTTTTCATGTTTATCATGTGGATTCATAACTATACCATTTTTTTCATGGTTATCTATGAATTGGTTTTCCATTCCCCCATCGGCTTTTCTTTTTTTACCACCTTGTTCTACTGACCTCCAATGGTTTAATACGTGGTCACACCATTTTTGCATTCTATCACCTCCGTTTAATACGAATGGTGCATCTTCTTTTTTACCATCAAAAGAATCAAAGAAATTCTTAATTCTTTTGATTTGTTGATAACTAACCACACCCGATTCTCTCAGTTCCTTATTTCGATTAAAACCTTCTGTGTTAGAGTCAGCTTCAACCATACCACCACATTCCTCTAAATGTTTAATTAGTGATTTAGGTAACTTTGCCTTTCTATCGTATAAATTACTATTCATTACTCATTAACCTTGATAACTGTTTTACACTTATACCCTCTTTATCTGCCAATTTCTTAAGTGATTTAATATTTCTCATAATTATTTTTGAAATTGAATCATCAGAAATACTGATATCGTTATCACTACCTTTATCAACTAACAAATCTTCTTTCATTTTAATTATTTGTTCTTTAGTGAACATTTTTTCTTTTTCTTGAAGTCTCATCCTCGTAAATGCCCCATCTACTTTTCTCTTTTCAAGTTTTGGGTCCTTACCCATTTCTTCAGCTCTTTCTTCTGCGTTGTCAACCCCTAATTCATCCTCAAGATACTCTATGGTATCATCAAAACTCATATCTTCTGTCTCCTCCCATCCAAATGCTGAGGACATATCTTCCTCACCTATATATCTTCTGAACCCTAATGCATAGGGGTCTTGTTTTGTACGTGCAGCCGCAACTGTTTGGTCAGTAGTTTTCTTTGGTGATACGTGTGGGTCAATAATTGGTATTTTTGAGTTATTCATAGTACCATCAAAATCAACTAATTCATCAATTTCACCTTCTGTTTTTGAAGTCACCTCCTCAAACTCTTTGTGTGACCCACAAGGCATAAAACCGTTGTCATGTTTGTGAGTTCCTTTACATCCTATTTCTAGTGCTTTTTTTTCTGCAGCTTTTTCTTTTCTAAAGATATCGGGCTTTATCATACTCATTTTTAACTATAAATACAACAAAGAAAGTATTTATCTTAAAAAAGGGAATGGCAGGTCAGAGTATTAATAATTATAACTCCAAAAGATTTAAGGTTAAGTTGGATACCAGTGAGTATTTTGATATTACTTTGGTATCTGATGAGAGCAACTATGACAGTGAAGTTGTTTTTTCAGATAAAGTCATTGCATATGATGATGGTAATCGTTTACCAATTAATTTTGATTTAACTCAATCGGGTACAACTACGAAACCAAACCTTTACTGGAATGTGGCAAATACCGCAAACACTTTTACATCTTTAAATTATTATAACCCTAATAATGTCGATTTATCTTGTTATACAGAATTCACAGGTATTTGTGATGCAGGTCTTACAATGATTGATGTCGGTATGTTTGATAAGATATCGGGTAATACATTATATTATTCTATGGGTGTTTTTCCAAGTAAAACTCACGACCCACTATATCACGATAGGAGAATGAAATTGCACCCTGTAAATACATTTGCCAAAAACCCAAACCAAAGATTTACGGGTAAAACAAAAGAAACTGTTTATAATATTGTTAACAAAATAGATAGTTCTGTAGGTTACTACCAAGAATTATATGGTGGATTCTTTCAAGGATTTTATAAATTACATGGTTACGACTATGAAATTTTCCCTGAGAGAGTAAACAAAGGTTGGTCAATGGAAACACTTATCAAACCCCGACAGTACGATGAATATGAATTAAGTGATAATCAAGAATATCTTAATGATGTTTATTCAGGTAATTCGGGTACATTCTTTTTTCTTGGTACACGCTCTGAAAATAAATTTTACCATAAAGCCACAGGTATACCTGTAATTTACAATGGTTTGTTTATCTGTGGTTCAAATGAAGTGATTAGTAGTGCATCTGTCGAAGACTATAAAAGGGTTACCGCCGGATTAGTTAGTTGTTTTAAAACTTGTGGTAATATCACCATATACCCTAATAAGGAGTCTGACCCCGTACTTGATTTATTATCAAATGCCGTTTCACTACGATTAAGTGGTGACCCAAAAAATCCTAAATTATGTGTCAAATATATAAAATATACTGGTAGTTGTATTACAACAGGAACATGTGAAAATACAGGGACAACATACTCATCAGGGTATTGTATTAATGAGATATGTTCGACATCAGGTATATACGATGTTTGTGGATACCCGATTAACGAGTCTGAAAAAACTAAAGAAAGGTGGATTATGTTATCTGCCGTTTTTGAAAGATATAGGTACTTAGAAAATTGTGATTTATTAAATGTCGGTGGATTAGGTGATATTCGTACCGAAACATATACGGCATCGACTGCTGGTGACACTGTTAAACTAATAGGTCCAAGTGGTGCTAACGATGAAAAAGTTGGTAATATTAAATGGTCACAAAAATGGTTGGATGAGGTAAGTGATAGACGTGGTTCTTTAAAATTATACGTAAACGGATATTTGTTTATGATTATTGAAGATTTTGAAGAAATTATACCACATGAATTAAATACTGAGAAAGAAAAACAAATAGGTGTACCATATACGATTTCATGGGGTGGTGGTACACAAGGTTTAAGAGAGAGTTTAATACCAACATCTTGTACTAACATAAACGGACCATATATACAAGACCCTGAATGTATGCCAAATGAAATGATTTCAGGTACAACATATGAGCCAATACTTGTCACTAATATTGAGATGGAACCTAATTTTGGTGGAACTTTTATGGGTGGGATTTCTAAAATGAGATTTTACACAGAACCATTAAATTCACCACAGGTACAACATAATTTTAGAGTTGAAAGAGATGCATATAATTTATTTGATTTTTGGTGTCCTAATTGTTTAGAAATATTATCGGAGTGTTTCTTCGATTTCAACATTGATTTGAATGCTTGTGATTTTGATTTCATTATGAATGATGTGTCATGTAATTTTGGTTTTGATGTTGTCGATGAAGGTTGTGCATTTGGATTTGATGTTGTAGATACTGATTGTGGTGTAGGATTCAGTGTTTCCAATTCTAACTGTGATATTGGTATTGAGGTTAATGATTCTAACTGTGATGTTGGTATTGAAGTTAATGATTAATTAAATGTATTTATAGTCTGTGGAGTTTTTTATAAAAAAGAATAGTACGTTACCTAAACTACAAGTTGAGGTTCTAAATGAATCAAGAAATGGTTATAACCAACTTGACCCACTTATCTATGCATCCACTGTTACCTTTTCAATGCAGGATGTCGAAACAGGTATTTATAAGATTGCAAATTCAAAAGCACAAGTATTACCAAATAAAGATGATTCAGGTTACATCTTATCTTATCAATTCTCTAAAAAGAATACTAATAAAAACGGTAGTTACAATGGTTTTTTCACAATAACTAATGAAAGGGGAGTATACCGAGTACCGATAGAGAGTAGTTTATTTATTACGGTTGCGGAATCATTTGCCGATTCTGAAATGTGTTGTCGTAGAAATAAGATATCAAATCAAATATCACTTACTGACACACACAGTAGTGGTTCTGTAATTTCTGATTACTCAGCCAACGCAACATACCCTGTGGATACTGAAGTGAATATCACCTTTAAAAATATACTTTTAATGGTTGATGGTCGTCAAATAGTTAATGAAGTTAAATTAACCATAAATAAGGGTGAGAAAAATGCCACATATAAAATTATAAGCCCATACAATTATAATTTAATTACTGGTGAAAGTTACTATGAAGATATTAAAGTTGACAATATAAGTTCTTCAGGTAAATATAGGTTTGTGGTTGAGCCAAAGTCTAACTTTGATACTACGATTACTCCGACACCAACATCTACACCTTCACCAACACCAACGGTAACCCCGACAACATCAATCACACCCACATCCACTTTACAAATCACATCAACACCAACAGTTACAAAAACAATTGGTGTAACACCTTCCATTTCTGTTAGTCTTACTCAGACACCAACTATTAGTAAAAGCCCAACTGTTACACCTACATCGACTATTGATGTTACCCCAACTCCAACAAACACACCAAACCCTACTGATACACCTATTGTTAGTAATACATTAACTCCAACAAACACACCAAGTATTAGTCATACATCAACACCAACTGTTACTCCAACTATTGATGTTACCCCAACACCAACAAATACACCAAACCCTACGGATACTCCGATACCCACTTTTGATATTACCGCAACACCTATTGGTACTGCAACACCTACTATGACATCTACACCTATGCCAACTTCAGATGTTACCGCAACACCTATCGGGTCTTCGACGCCCACACCAACAAATACGTTAACACCTTCTGTATCGACGACTCCGTTACCGACAGTTACACCTTCTACCACTAACACACCTAACCCCACAGTTACGATATCTAAAACCGCGACTAATACTCCAACACCAACGGTGACTGCAAGTATCACACCTTCGGTTTCAGTGAGTCCAAGTTTAACACCATCAGTCACTTCGTCAGTAACACCAACAGTGACGAACACAAATACACCTACTCAAACAGTTACGGCATCAATTACCCCAACATTAACACCGACAAACACCCCAACTCAGACGGTTACTCCTTCGGTTACCTCATCTGTTACACCAACAGTGACGGCAACTAATACTCCGACTCAAACGGTAACAGCATCTGTTACACCTTCATTGACACCAACAAATACACCAACACAATCAGTAACACCTTCGGTTACTTCAACGGTAACACCAACAGTAACGAACACAAACACTCCGACTCAAACGGTGTCACCATCTGTAACTGCAACATTAACACCATCGGTTACTTCGTCAGTAACACCGACTGTCACTTCTACAGTTACTCCAACACATACACCAACAAATACCCCAAGTATTTCAGTTTCGGTAACTCCACCATCAAGTCCAACATCGACACCTACGAGTACGGTTACTCCAACGGTGACTGCAAGTATCACACCAACAAACACCATAACACCAACATCATCTTCAACAAGTACACCTACGGTTACTCCAACAAATACTCCAACACAGACAGTAAGTCCTTCGGTTACTCAAACATTAACCCCGTCTAACACCCCAACAAATACAGTAACTCCGTCAGTGACATCAACAGTAACACCAACTGTCACCAATACAAATACGCCAACACAAACAGTAACCGCATCTGAAACACCAGGTGTAACACCAACGAATACTCCAACAAATACAGTAACTCCGTCAGTTACCTCTACTGTTACTCCGACTGTAACAAATACAAACACCCCAACACAAACAGTAACCGCTTCTGTTACTCAAACATTAACGCCATCTAATACTCCGACGAACACACCTACGGTTACTAAGACATCGACGGTAACTCCAACATTGACACAATCTGTAACTCCTTCAGTTACTCCTGAGTCAACGGTAACACCTACGGTCACTCAATCAGTTACACCAACTGATACACCGGCACCGACAATGGACTTCACGGCAACACCATTTGCAGATGAACCAACACCAACACCTACACAAACACCACAGGTTACATCCACTCCAACACCATCTGTAACGCTTTCAGTTACTCCGAGTGTAACCACTTCTCAAATACCAACAACAGGTTATGGGTTTAGTTTAGTTGCATTGCCTTATCAGGTCCCTACTGAGGGAAATACAATTATAAGTAACAATAACGGTGGTGTTCAAGAAGGTTCAACAGACCCAAATAGTATAATTAATGGTCCCCAACCAGATGGTATCTA